>Ga0307374_10000563_pt1 | contig 70637 bp, 61 predicted proteins | sample OX3MG_FD_202532 | JGI IMG/M metagenome (GOLD analysis project Ga0307374, IMG submission 202532) | Soil microbial communities from Risofladan, Vaasa, Finland - OX-3 | ecosystem: Environmental > Terrestrial > Soil > Coastal area > Acid sulfate soil | place: Finland: Risofladan, Vaasa | collected... | reverse complement strand
CTCGCCTCGTCGTAGTGGGCATCGGTCTCTCGACTGGGCGCCGCGACCTGAACCATCACGTCGCGACCTGGCGAGAGGTAACCCTCTGCGAAAAGCTCTGACAACGCTCTAATTCGCTGACGAATTCCCTTGGTGTAGTCGAGACGGTCGACGCCGAGCATGAGGAGTTCCGGGTCACCAAGACCGGTTCGGATCTCCTTGGCTCGTTGGCGGATCTGGGGGTCCTCGGCCATCTTGTTGATCTGAGCGCAGTCCACCGAAATCGGGAAGGCGCCCACACGAATTACTCGACCTTCGAAGTTGAGCTGGGCGGTCGTGCCTTCGGCGTTCGTGAGCCGACGCGCGATCCGAGAGAAATTTGCCGCCGCGGAGTGAACTTGAAATCCCACGAGGTCCGCGCCGAGCATCCCTTCAAGGATCTCCTTGCGCCACGGCAGCTGCATGAAAAGTTCGGCGGCGGGAAACGGGATGTGAAGGAAGAAGCCAATGCGAAGGTCGGGGCGAAGACGACGCAACATTCGAGGCACGAGTTGAAGCTGGTAGTCGTGAATCCACACGAGCCCACCGGGGGCAGCCGACTCGGCGGCGGCTCGCGCGAATCGCTCGTTGACCGCCTGATACGCGTTCCACCAATGGCGATGAAATTCGGGGTGACGGATGGCGTCGTGATACAACGGCCAAAGGGTGGCGTTGGAGAACCCGAGATAGAAGCTTTCGTACTCCTCGGCGCTGATGTCAATCGACTTGAGGCGAATCCCTTCAAAGGACGCCGGGGCCTTCTCGTGATTGGCCGAACCGGGCCAACCAATCCACAGTCCGTTTCCCTGCTGGAGCACGGCGGTGAGCGCCGACGCGAGCCCACCGGGGCTTGGAGCCCACCCGCCTCCCTCGTCGGCTGAACGATGACGCACCGGTAGACGATTGGCGATGACGACGATCTCGGCAGTTTCGGTCTTGCCGCCCGCAGGGGCGTGAACCGCGGAGTCACTGGGGTGCGACTGTTTCATTGGACTCACCTCGGACGAATTCTAAGTGATGAGGAACGAACGTCAATCGGTAAGGGGTTCAGCCTGACGACTTCACACGGGGTTTAAGCAGATTGACAGGGAATTCACAGCTCTCTGGGGAGACGACAGACGATGGGTGGCGACGAATCGCGTCGCTAACACCAGGTACTCACGTGGGTCGCGCCCCTGGCCGACCCGCCAACTCTGGTCGTGTCGATCACTTAGTTGTCGTTGCTCGCTGGGTGCCACCAACTTCGCGCTACCGGTGATGTTGTCGATGACTTGTCGGCGGCTTCTTCAATGCTGACGATGCGCAGCACCGCGTTGATCAGCGCCAAATGGGTCAAGGCTTGTGGAAAGTTCCCGAAATGCCGGACGTTCTGCGTGTCGATCTCTTCGGCGTAAAGTCCGAGGGCGCTGGAGGCTCCAATCAGTGTCTCGCAGTGGGCCTTCGCCAGCCCGAGTTCTCCGACTAAGACGAGCGCCGACACGAGCCAGAACGAGCACACGGTGAAGGTGTGCTCGGGTTCACCATTCAAGCCATCATCAGTGTCCGTCGTGCGATAACGGTAAACGAAGGCGCCATCGGCGAGGTCTTCCATGATGGCGAAAACGGTGGCCCGGAGTCGCTGATCATCGGGCGGGAGAAACCCGAGGAGTGGAAGCTGCAGGAGCGACGCGTCGAGTTGGTCGGAGCCATACGACTGGGTGAACACTCCATTTTCGTTGACGCCATTTTGGAGAATGTCGCGATGAATCTCATCGGCTCCCATGCGCCAGATCTCGGCGAGTGCTCGTTCCCCTCGCAATTGTGCGAGACGCGCGCCACGGTCAGCGGCGACCCAGCACATGACTTTGGAGAAGGTGTAATGGCGTGGCTCGCCTCGCATCTCCCAGATGCCGCGATCCGGTTCTCGCCAGGACTTCAGAGCCATCTCGACGGACTGGACGACCAGGCGCCACGTGCGTTCATTCAAAGAGTCGCGCGTTCGGGTGTGCTCGAAGACGCAGTCAACGATGGCACCGAAAATGTCGAACTGGATCTGGTCGAACGCCGCGTTGCCCACACGCACAGGGCCGCTACCCGCGTAGCCCGAGAGATGCTCCAGCACGACCTCTTTTTCGCAGGGGGTGCCGTCCACCGGATAGAGAACCTGCATATCAGGTCGTGATAAACCGCTCGTTCGACTGCCGGTGGGTTCGAGCACTTCACTGATGAACGCGAGAAAGTCGTCCGCTTCGGTGTCGAACCCCAATGAGTGCAGCGCGCGAAGCGTGAAAGCAGTGTCACGAATCCAGGTGAATCGGTAGTCCCAGTTTCTCGTCGTTCCAAGATGCTCCGGCAGCGACGTGGTGGCCGCCGCGAGTAGCGCCCCCGTGGGTGCGTAGGTCAAGCCCTTCAGCGCCAAGACGCTGCGCTGAAGATATTCGCGCCAGGGGTGGTCGGGAAATCGCCCCCCGTCGATCCAGTCGCGCCAGAAGCGGCTGGTTTCCCCCAAATAGTTCTGGGCCTCTTTCAAATTGGCCGGCGGTGGCGCGTCAGTCCAACTGAGCACGACGAACTTCGACTGGCCCTCGGTGAGGCGATGGCGCGCGCGAACCGATCGTCCTTCGATGCCGAGACGCATGTCTCCACTCAGCGAAAGCGTCTGAAAGCCAGAATTCGTCGTGACGACGTCGCTATACGAGGGCCCCGAATACGCCCACTGAGCATCTTCGCGGCCGTAGTCGAAGGCGGGCTCACAGTTCATCGCGACGTCGACACTCCCGTGGATGCAGGTGACGATTCGCACCAGCGCGTGGCGCGCGTCATTGTCGCTGGGAGTGCGGTGATAGTGATCGGTCCGCTGCTCGGTGCGGTACCACGGGCCGACCGCCAAGAAGTCGTGAATGACGAGCCAGCCGCTGCGGGTCTGCCACGTGGTTGCGAGCACGTTGGTACCAGGTATGTATTGGCGGTGCGCGGGGATCGAGCTTTCGGTGGGGGCGAGTCGAAACGAACCGGCCGCCCGATCGAGAATGGTCCCGAAAATGCTTGGATTATGGGGCTTGGGCAGGCAGAGCCACTCGATAGAGCCAGTGGGAGCCACCAGACAGCTGTTTTCGCAGTCGGACAAGAAGGCGTAGTCGCTTATGGCGGGGAAAATCGTTTCGGAGGGGTCTAGGGTTCGTGGTCCGGGAATCTGCACGACGCTCATCGAATCAGTGCCAAAGATTGGCGGCAGCAGAGGAGAGCCGAGAATCTCACGGGTCCGAGCCACATTGGCTCCTTGACTGGAAGTCACCTTATTCGTTGTCATTTTCTCCCAAGGTGACCGTCCCTTGGGGTCGGATTCACTCACCCTTACGTCATTAACTTGTTGCGGGCCCTAAACAACACTAACGTGACGCAACCGCGAATTGGTGGCGCCTCTTTCTCGATTGAACCGAGACAACGGCGGATCAGGGTACGGGGTTCTCGCATCGTTCGAATCGACTAGTGCAACAGCACCAGTCCCGCCTCGACGCAACGACGTGGATCGCTTTTGGGTTCAACCGGCGAGGCGCGTCTTACCTCGGGTGTCCTTTGCTTCGAAGTAGGGGACGCATTCAATAAGACTGGCGACGTTCACTTGCCTTCCACCCTTCGAGAGTCGCTGATCACAAGTCATTCGCCAGAGTCAGATTGGAATAGATCGCGTGGATGAGCCTTGTGCTCACGCGACATTCTAGAGAACCAATCTTTCGAGGCGCCGAGTAAAGCTAAGTCTTTGGCTCTCGACGACGTGGCTGCGACGAAGGCGCCTCAGCCGTCGAGGGCGAAGGCCAACACGGCAACACGCATGGCTCTAGCGCCGCCTTTTCCTCTGAATTCGTGCACTCGTCGCAAACTCGAGTGAATGTTTCGCGGCTCGCTTAAGTGCTCGGCATCACGTATCTGAACCCCGACTAGACGCATCGCTTCGTCGAACGACGAACATCGATTTTCGAGACGTCAGGGACCACGCACCACTGGCGTACCAATCACCCTTAATGAAGTGGCGACGACTCGCGGACAGGTCGGGCCCATCGACGAGTGGCCCTGGGGTCGAACTCGAAGACGTCGAGAAGCATGGCGGCGAGTTTGTCGACCGTAGGCTCGCCGACGGGACGAAGGATGACGTCGCGGTAGGTCAAACGTAGGTCGAGAAGGGGCCTGGAGACCAGGAGAGAGTTCAATCCGAAGCGGCCTCACGTTACGAGACGTCAAATTGGCCCGGCGTGCTCGTTCGCCGTTTGGTGCGGCGGTTCTGCCCACGCGCGGGTCACTCGTGTCTTAGTTCGGTCCGCAGTATTGGATGAGCGGCGGGGTACGGGCAGGCTTTGGAACGCGCTCTTGAGTGAACATTCGCGCGATGGCGGGTCGTTGATTGGCGAAGTCGATCAGAGTCGGCGACGACGTCGCGGGCGCGAGCGACGTCTGGAGAAACAGGATTGACGTCGCGGCTACCAGTTTGAACGCGGTGGCGTCCGTTCCGTTAAAGGGTGGCAGGTGGTGAGCCTTTTGAAGTTCGAGAAACCATTTGTTGGTTTGATGCATGGCGTCGTAGATTTTCACGCCGTTTCGAAAAGGGTTACAGCGATCCGCAACGCTCTGGACCACCAAAAGCGCGGGATGACTGGCTTCGGTGGCGTAGGACTGGGCAGAATTCTCGGCGCCCTCCAGTATCACGACGGCACGAACGTTGATTCCGTGGCGAAGAGTCGCGAAGTTCAGTCCCTGGGGATCAACGCCATGATCGTAGGCGAGCATTCCCACCGCGGTCGCGCCGTCGGAGTGTCCCGCGAAGGCGACCTCGCTCGCCTCGATCAGCGAACGAACGATCGGACAAGACCCCAGCGTGCCCGCCGCGGCCTCGAGTACTTGCTTCGTCACAAAGGCGAGGTCCGCGGGTTCGTTGGAGAGGTCGCCCTCGGTATTGAAACCACGTTGCGCGGCGACCTCCGAGGCGTTTTCATCAGGAAAGATAGGCGCCACCACGACGAAGCCCGCCCGCGTCCAGGAGTCGAGAAGGGCAGCGTACGTGTCGGGCATCACGTCGTAGCCGTGAGCAAAGACGATCATGGGGTAGCCGCCACCACGCCTTGCGGGCGGCGCGCTGGGCACCTCGCCAGCTCCACCCACCACGAGTGGCGTCGGATAGCGGATTTCGGTGACGAGAGTTCGACTGTTTGACAAAACGGAGGGAGGCGTGATGATGAAGTTGCTCACGCTTCGAGTGTGGTCAATGAAGGTGCAGCGCGCGAGTCCGACCGAAAAGAGAGAGGGTTGTTGATAAGGGGGGGAGACACTTGCCGACGAACTCGGCGTCGCCGGCACCGTCATTGCTAGGAAGAGCGCCGCGACAATGATCCCGTTGAAAAAAAGGCGAGGGGGTCCGCCTCGCGCGCGCGTGCGCCAAAAACTGGCGCGAGTCCACTTCATGGGCTGCTCTTTCTACTGTCCATTGGGCTGCTTGCGGCGCACGCGACTCCTCTTAGTGACGGAGGTTAATTGAGGTCGGACCGGAGCCGACCGCCTCGGGCAAATTCCACGGCGGACGCGACTCGGTCGAAAACCTAGAGCTCCACCAGGGCATCGACACGTGCAGCGAGTTCTTCGTCGCTGATCTGATCATTTCTCTCGTCGATGCCGGCAACGAGGTGGGCCGCTGTAACGGGCTCGCACAGCAGTGCCTCGAGGAGAACACCGAGCGTTTCGAGGCGTTCGCGAAAGTGCCACGCCGCGTAGGGAGCTTCGCGCACGCACCGCTCGAGATCAGTGAAAACTCGATTCAGGGCTTCACGTGCGGGGTGCGACTCGCGGGCGTGTGACGCCATGAAGCTCTTCAGTGCGGCGAGCATCGGCATCCGACCTAAGTCATTGAGCACCTGGGCCGCGAGCACGTTGTGCGTGCCTTCCCACGATTCAAAGACAATGGAGTCACGGTAGAGCCGCGGAAGGACGCTGAACTCTTCGATCGTGCCATTGCCACCGAGTACCTCGATTCCCGAGCGCACCACCCGCGTGGCCTGTTGCGAGACGATCAACTTGGTCGCGTTGACGAGGAACCGGTGCACTAAGACGTCATCGTCGCTCGCGGTATCCAAGTCGATTCGATCCTCTAGGTCGGTCAGGGCGAGGACGAGTGCCAAGGCGCCACGGGTGGTGGCGGCCATGTCGGCGAGGGTCAGGCGCAGTACCGCAAAATCTTCGATCAGTGAACCAAAAGCCCTGCGCCGGTGTGCGAAATTGCGCGTCTCGATATAGGCGCGACGCATAATGCCCACGCTCCCCACCGCCGTCATCCACCGACTCGTGTTGAGGACGATTCCGACGGCCGTTCGAAACCCCTCGTCAAGGGGGCCCACCGGCCACGCGCGCGCGCCAGCGAAGTCAATCTCTCCTGACGCGAGGCCCCTTGTGCCGAGCTTGTCCTTTAGACGACGAAGGTTGAACCCGTTGGGTGCACCACCCATCGTTCGAGGCACCACGAAACTTCCAAGGCCGCGCGTACCTTCGTTCGTACCGACGCGCGCGGTCACGAAGAACTGATCGGCGTTCGCCACCGAACAAAACCATTTTTCACCGCTGAGCAGATAGGTTCCGTCGTCTTGGGGCGTCGCGACGCAAGCGTTCGCCCCGACGTCACTCCCGCCTTGAACCTCAGTTAGGAACTGAGCGCCGCGTTGGGCTTTTTGGTAGTTGGGCTCGACGAGCGCGTTGAGAAATTGGCGACGGACTTCTGGGCTGGCGCGTCGGCGCAGTGCCCGGGCCAGTCCTATCGTGCATGTCACCGGACAAGCGTGCCCCGCCTCACCCTCGCCACAAAGCAGATAGAGGAGCGTCATCTGTTCAAAGGCGGTGCCGGGCGTCTTTGAAAGCGATACCACCCCGCTCTTCCATACCGCTTCGCCAGCGACGTGGTAGCTGGGGTCGAAAGATATCTCTTCAGTCCGGCGTCCAAACGCGTCGAAGCGAGAGAGTTCGGGCAGGTGAAGACGCTGTTCGTAGCGTGTCGCTGACGGCGCGACAATGTGCACCATGGCGAACGCAAACTCGCGTGCACTCTCGTCGAGCGCTTCTAGACGTTGCTTCGATAAGTAGCGCCCCAGACCGTCGCGAAGGTCCGTGTCGGCGTCGTAGGGATTCGCTGGGTAGTCGTCGCGCCACGCCAAAAGATCTTCTCGAGCCGCGTCATAAATCACTCGTCCAGTATCGCGCCATCGCTGGAAATCCGCCAATCTGGCACGGTCGTCTACGGGCCACGCGGGTCGACTGGTTGCTCGCTCGCGCGGGTCTCGCTGCGTGACACCAGGCGCCCCTTGAGCGTGAGAGTTTTCGACGCGACGTGCCTGAGTGAACTACTTCCGTTCGACCGTCGGGCTCGGTCTCGAGGTGATGGATTCGAGTTTCCATCTAGGTCGTCTGGTCGAAGCGCCAGCACGAGGGGCCCTCTTCAGTGACGCTGAACCGCGATCGATCGCCGGGAGATGAATGAGGTAGTTGCGTACGTTGTACCTCGTGCGTGAGAAAGCGATCTCCGGAGAGGGTTCTGGAGCGTTTTTGCTAGTGGCCGTGCGAGAATCGCAATGAACGCTCGCTTCGCGACACCTCAGTTGGCAACTTCTCGTTTCTGACTCGACGCCATATACTCCCAATCATGGCGATACTTTTTTGGCTCAGCATTTTGCTGGTGTGTATTTTCGCCGAGATTCACACTCAAGCGTTCGTTGCTCTGTTTGTCGGCGTCGGAGCAATCGTGGCGTTCTTTCTCGCTCTGGCGAGCGTCCCCTTCGCCGCTGAAGCCGTCGTCTTCGTTGTCGTGACTTCCTTAACTCTCTTGTCGCTGCGACCAACGGTGATGCGCCGATTCGAACACAAGTCCGTCGTCGACCTTGCGGCACCCGCGCCCGGCAGTCTCGCCACGATGACGGGATTCGTCGAAGAAGTGGTGGGCGACGAAGGGCACCCGGGACGAGTGAAGATAAAGGGTGAGACGTGGCGAGCGGTCACGGACTCCGGCGTACCTATAAACGCAGGAACTCAAATCGTGGTCAAGAAGGCGTACGGGACAACCCTCTGGGTGGATCAGATCTAAAACAGCTCCCGGCGGCTCACGCGCCCATCGTTGGAGTCACTCCGGCGACGTCGGACATGACGCTCTTAATTGCCTGCACCGCTCCGAGCAACGCTGCGCTTTCGGCGGGGATGATCAGTTTGGTGTTCTCACTCGCCGCGAACTTCGAGAGGGTTTCCAATTGCAAGATGGCGATGAGCGACGGACTGGGATCTTGTTGGGTGATCGCCGCGTATACCGAGGTAATGGCTTGAGCCCGCCCCTCAGCTTCGAGGATTAGAGCTTGGCGGGTACCCTCGGCTCTCAATATGGCCGACTGCTGCGCCCCCTCAGCTTCTTTGATCGCGGCCTGTCGCTGTCCATCGGCCACGTTCACGGCCGACTGCTGCTGGCCTTCTGACTCGAGAATGCGCGCGCGCTTTTCTTGATCGGCCTGTTTCTGCAGGGCCATGGCTTGAAGGATTTGCTCAGGGGGCGTGATCTCAAGGACTTCGACGCGATTGATGCGAACGCCCCATTTGTCCGTCGCCTCTTCCATTTGTGTCTGGAGGAGGGTGCCAATACGCTCTCGTTGCGAAAACGCTTCGTCCAGGCTGATGCTGCCAAAGACTGCGCGCACCGAGGTGCGCGCGAGATTGTCAACGCTTACGAGATAGTCCGAGTTGGTGAAGAGCGCGAGACGAACATCCACCACTTGGCTAAAAATCGTCGCGTTGACGATCACGGCGACGTTGTCACGAGTTATCACCTGCTGGCGATCGCCCGTGCGGGGAGTCTCGCGAACGTCGACGATGCGCATCTGCTCGATGAACGGGAAGATGAACGTCAACCCCGGATTCTTGATGTCCTTGAACTCACCAAATCGGGTGACGACGCCCTCGTAACCTTGTTGGACAATGCGAACTGATTTGAGGACTGTCGCGATGACGAGAAGCACGATAACTCCGGCGATGATCGCCAGCACAATTCCCATTGCCATGGAACCTCCTGCAGTCGGGGCCAACACTTGACGGCGTGACGCTGCTATCGCGGAGTGTACAGGCGGGCGCTGGTCAGTGTTCCAAAGGAAAAGGAGTAGAACCTCTTCAGTCGGCGCTTCGTGCGAGATACTCCTCGATCACTGCTGCGATGTTGGAGGCTACGTTTCGCCGCGCTAACTCCGGGCCGAGGCGCTCTTCGAGGCTAACGAGCGTCGATGTCGCGAATTCGGCCTGAAAGGCCTTGGCGGCCCCCGGCTCGACCTGACCGCAGACTAAAAGCAGTTTGCTGGCTCCGGGAACCAATTGAGCCACTCTCAGCGTCGCCTTCCCTTCCAGGCTTCCGAAGTCGAAGCGACCTTCGCCCGTCACGACCACTGAAGCACGATTTACTCGTGAGACCAAATTCAGTTCGTGCGAAACGACGTCGAAGCCGTCGATCAAGGTGGCGCCCAGCGCGGCGAGCGCTCCGGCAATGCCGCCGGCCGCGCCCCCACGTTTCAACGTCCCCACGTCTCGACCCTGTTCTTGAAGATAGCGAGCCCGTAGGTCCTCAAGGCGTCTATCGACGACGCGCAAATCGGAGTCGGACACGTTCTTTTGCGACGCGTATCGACGAGCTCCGAGAAAATTGGTCGTGACGTCAGTGGCGACGCGAGTCGGCACCGGCAATCCGCCGGCACTCTGAAGGACTTCGTAGCAGCCCCGTCCACCGTCGGACGTGACCGAGCCGCCACAACCAATCAAGACTGACTGTGCTCCGGCGCGGGCGGCGCTCAAGATGAGATGTCCGACACCATCACTTCGCGCGTCGAGTGCCTGACGATGTGACGCCCGAACGAGTTGCTGGTAGCCAACGACATTCGCCACTGCCATCACCGCGACGGGTCCGTGTTTCGAGGGTCGCAGCAAAAACGGCGCGGTGACGTCATCGCCTAAGGGTCCGGGAACCACCGCGGTCATGACGTCCCCGTCGAAGGCATCAAGGAATCCTTCGCCACCGTCTGAAAGGGCCTGCACATCGACTTGAAGGCGCGCACCCGCGAAGTGCGTGTGAAGTCGCTCAGTGAGGTCACGAGCGTTGATCGTTCCTCGGAACTTGTCGAAGGCCAGAAGGAGTCGAGGACCTGCCTGCTCGTCGCGACGCGACGTCTTACCTACGCCACTCAAATGGACCTCATTCAGTCTCGCGCCATCGACTGCAGGGTAGCTCGACGCCCGACGCGAACGTGGTCGCGCCCCGTGACGGTAGGACTACTTTTTGTGGTGTTGGACGTGAGCCCGGCACTCGTCGAATCTAGTGTGCTCGCGCCGCTGGCGGCCCTCTAGGGTCCGACTCGTTTTGTGGTCCTTTTCACTTCACGCTTTAGTCTCAGTCGGGATGAGTCGTGCACGATTACATTGGCTACGACGCGAGCCGTGAACGTTGCGGGGTGAACACTTCGGTGCGGCGCGACGAGTAGGGGGGAAGGGTACGCAGGTTCGGCGCACACTAATTCGACGGCTCGCGGAGACGTTTTTTCTCCTCGGAATTCGGGAACGTGAGATCTCGTGAGCACGTGGGGTGTGCTCGTGGTTGCCGTGCTCGTCATCGGGTTCGTCATCTATTGGTCGGGTCGCTACGGCGGGCGTGCTCGTGGCGGAGTGTCGCTTCGGCGCGGTCCTCTGGCGCACACGACTGCAACGGGCCGAGCTAAGCGGGGCTACGCAACTCGCGAAGAAGCTGAGACCAACGCACGGTCGGTGGCGAGTCGTGACGGTGCGTCGATGGGTGCCTATCAGTGCTCTACCTGTTCGAAGTGGCACATTGGACACCTGAAATAGATGGTGCGCGCCCGGTGTGTTGCGGGGCGTAAATCGAAGAAGGAGACGAAGCCGCAGACCGCTCAACCTTGGTGGAGATTTCGACGAAGAGACCTCGAGCTTCAAGAGGGCTGCTTGGTAATCTGCCAGCGTGCGGGTCAGTTTTGATGGCGAGATCTGGTTCTGGCGCGGGCCGTCGCCCTTTCACTTCGTCACCGTGCCCGAAGAGCAAAGCGAGGAGATCCGAGCGGTCGCGCCACTCATGACCTACGGCTGGGGAGTCGTGCCGGTGAAGGCCACGATCAAGAGCACGAGTTGGTGCACGTCGCTCTTTCCAAAAGATGCTCGTTACTTGGTGCCGATAAAGAAGATGGTGCGACGTACAGAGGGTCTCGAACTGGGAGATGAGGTTCCAGTAATCCTTACTTTGAGAGCCCGGGACCTTTAAACCGAGGAAGTGTTCGGTGGCGACGCCGAACAGTAAATACATTGCGTGGCGCGTGAGCCAGGATTAGCCTGCGTGGACATACCAGATGAGGGGGAACTTCCAGGTGCAGAAAGTTTCGTTGGCGTTTCATTGCAAACCAGGTCAGGGCGAAGCGTTACTCGCGGCATTCACGACGGCGCTCGTAGAGACCCGCGCGTTCGACGGATGTCGTCAAGTTGAGACCTACGTCTCACAAGACGATCAAGACTTGATTGTCCTGCTGGAAGATTGGGAGTCTCGAGCCCACTACGAGAGGTACCTGGCGTGGCGCCTGGAAAACGGGTTGCAGGAGACGCTCGAACCTGTCCTGGCATCGCCTTTGGAGATGCGGTATCTAGACCTGACTGCGATCTAGATACCGCGCATCGCTCGAAGGAGACATGCCACTTTCACTTGACCTAGTGATCGCTCCTCACCCGCGCTTTTATGAAGGCCATGTCAGCACCTCTGCGAGCCTGGTTGTGAGAGGGCCCGAGATCCACGTTCAAAGGACCGCCGTCCACGGCAGGTCTCTCGTTGAACCGGGACGGTCCGAGCGAAGCGGTGAATGAGCGCTAGTCGTGGTGTCCACCGTGTGAGAAGCCTCGAGGTGTGCGCTGGGGAGGTCGATGCGGTGATTCGGTCTTCACGTTCAAGTGTCGTCGCGTTCCCGACCATGGGGCTGGCGGTGCTTCGGTCAAATCGGCGAGGCGATACGCCACGGCTTCGTAGTTGACGCGCCAGCCCACGAAATCCGGCCACGCTTCTGTGGCCGATCGCTCCATGGCGAAACCAGTGGCGTCAAGCATCATCACGGCTCGCTCGAATTCCTCAAAGCTCAGTTGAACGGGGCCCGTAGGACTGGGATCGGGGTTGACGTGCCAACCCAAGGTCAGCGCGATTCGGTTGAGAGCCGTGAAGCCCATCCGAAGACAAAGGCGAGCCTGTGACGATGCTGTAGTGGGCGCGAGCGCGAGTTGCATGGCGGCGGCGTCGAGTACGGCCAGCAGCCCGATGAGCCACGAGTACCAGGCTTCGGGTGATCGAAAGAAGAGCAGAACCGGATACGTCGTGTGACTTTCGGCTAGGTCTGCCGACCACTGCTCCCACGACGCGTAGAGCTCGGGCAGCGTGTCAGTGATCCCGACGTTTTGGTGGCGGGCCAATATCTCAGGTCCCCAGGCCGGTACTGCCGAGCGGCTCTCGAGCATGGCGATGAGTCCCTCGCGTTTGTTAAATGAGGCGTAGAGACTGGGTAGATAAGCAATCTGTAATGTCACCACGACCACCCAGGTCGATCCGGCAGTGAGGTCAATGGCGAGGTTTTCGGTCCCTCCGGCGCGTACGGCGCCCACGGTGAAAAGCGAGGTCGCCGCCTGTTGGAGCGCGAGAGCGAAGTTGTGTGTGGTTTCGTTCAGCATCAACGCAAAGCCCAGAATGAAGCCTCCCGCCCAGGACAACAACTGCACCACCAGGTAAACGGGGCCAATCGGCGAGAGGATCGAGTCTTTACCCTCGAAGGTTCGCCCCAGACGAGAAAGCGCGGCGAAAGTAAGGCGAACCGCGCTGAGTAGTACTAATGAGAGACGTTCAAGGCCCCGGGGTCTTCGAGGGAGCACTAAGACGAAGAGGACTCCTGCGGCCGTCAGTACGACGATCGTCACGCCCACGACGAAGAGGAGAGCTCTCACGCCGAGACCGCGTCCGACCGGGTGTCGGCGGAATCAAGATACGAAGGGTGGGTCCGTCCGAGGACTGACGCGCCAGCGGTCATGATTTCATTCCTACTTCTGGTAGGGACAAAGGTAACTATTCTCGCGAAGTTAGTCGAAGTAAGGAGCGCTCGCCGTCCGGTGACTCCGCCGTTATGCATTCGTTTGGTGCACCAAACGGAGTAAGTTGCCTGTCGTGAGACGCGGAGTTCTACGAGCACTTCTCATTGGTACTTTTTCGGTGCTCGTCGTGAGTGCCACGGCGTTGGCTGACACCACGACAACCACCAGCTCCAGCACGACCTCGACCTCAACGGTCAAATCAGTGCCACTCGCGCCCCTGACCGGACTCCCCGATCCGCAACGTCTCACCCGAAATCGTGCGGCATTGACCATAAAAATCGACAACACACCCGAAGCTTTACCCCAAGCGGGCGTCCAAGACGCCGATGTGGTGTACGAGGAGATCGTGGAGGGCGGCATTACGCGCTTGGCGGCAATCTTCAACTCACGGGTGCCGGCGGTCGTGGGGCCGGTTCGCTCCGTTCGTCGCACCGACCGCGAACTCGTCTTTCCTATCGGGGGCATTTTTGCCTTTTCTGGTGGTGCGACGTATGCGCTGAGGAGTATCGCTACCGCACCGGTGGCGCTCTACGATCAAACCAATAGTGGTGCCGCCATGTTTCGAGACCTGAAACGTCCTCCACCGCACAATCTCTTCGCGAACGCGCCGTTACTGATGAAGAAGAACGCGAAGCCCCGCCCCACTCGTGCGCTGTTTAGCTACCTTTTGCCGGGCCAAAGGCTGCAAGGGCCAAAGGTGAAATCCTTCATCGTCGGTTTCGAATCCGGATTCGCGGTCACCTACCTATGGAACGCCACGACCAAATCATGGAACCGTTGGCTCTTCGGACGTCCCGACGTCACCACCAATGGCGTGTTGCTTTCGCCCAAAAACGTCGTCGTCATGAATGTGCAATACGTTGGCGGCGCCGGCGTGATCGACTCGTACGCTCAACTGGTCGGATCCGGCCCGGTTGAGGTCTTTAGCAACGGACATCTCGAGCGCGGCAGATGGTTTCGTCACCACTTAGGTCAACGAACCACTTACGTGAATTCTTCGGGTCACCTCATTCGACTCGAACCAGGCCGCACCTGGGTGGAGTTGCTTGACACTTCAGAACACGTCGCCATCACTACGCGTCCCTAGCCGGCTCACGCGGCTTCGGACTCCCCGCCGCCGTCGCTCGCTGGTCAAATGTGCACGGTAGTCCCGAGTTTCTTGAGTGGGCCGAGGGTTCGCCATTTCCGGCACCCCTAAGTCGCATCCGAAGACCCGCCTCCGACGAGGCAGACTCGACCGTTGAGAGCGTCACGCTGAGAGGCGAGAGCTGCTTACTACGATTGGACACAGGACACCATGGCAGATCTGATCTTTTGCGCTTTTAGTAACCGCCAGGACGCGGTTGAACTCGCGCGCCAAGTCATGGGAGTTCTCTCTGGAGACGGCCATCAAGCCGAACTCCTTTTATTGGATCACCCCGAAAACGTCACGGTGAAAGACACGTCTCTGGTCATCAGCCTGGGAGGCGACGGCACTTTTTTGAAGGCGGCGCATTTGGCGCACGCGGCGGGCGCGCGAATCCTGGCGGTGAATCTTGGGCGCCTGGGATTCCTCTTGAATGTTCCGCCAACGGAGATCGTGGCGAGCATCGGTGACGCGCTTTCGGGGGCGTTGGTTTCGGATCGTTTGGCCCTTTCAATAGAGATTGAAGGCAGCGAACAACGTGAGTTCGCGCTCAATGAAGTGGTGGTCGAGCGTTCCCAGGCTGGACACATGGTTCGAGTGAAGACCTTCGTGAACGATGAGGAGTATTTGAGCTACTCCGCGGACGGCGTCATGGTGGCTACTCCTACGGGCAGCACTGGCTACAACTTCTCCGCCGGAGGACCGGTGGTGGAACCCTCACTTCCGGTCATGATGCTTACCCCGATCGCGCCACACTTCACGATCGATCGCTCAATCGTGGTCGATGCGTCGGCGAGTATTCGACTCGTCGTCACTGACAAACCTGCCCTTCTGGTGGCCGATGGGCGAACGATCGCGGCCCTGGCACCGGGTGACGGGATTGTGGTCCGCAAGAGCCCCATGCCCGTGCGCGTCGTCGCGACGCGAAGCTTCGACGTCGCTTTTCGACTTCGCCAGAGCCTTCGCGAGGGCCATGCCTGAGGTAGTGCTCCGCGAGGTATTCGCTCGAAACTTGGGAGTAATTGGCGAGGCACGTCTCGAGCTCAGTGAGGGATTCAGCGTGCTTACTGGTGAGACGGGCGCCGGAAAGACGCTGCTCCTCGGAGCGCTGGAGCTGTCACTGGGCCGGGAGAGCGCTTCGTCACGCCTCGGGCTCACCAACGAAACCCAGGCCGCGGCACTTTTTGAACGGAACGGGTCTGAGATCGTCTTTGTGCGTGAGGCCAGCGCCACGGGACGATTGCGCAGCACGCTTAACGGTGTTCCCTCAAGTGCCGAAGGGCTTCGAACCCTGGCTGATGAACTGATCGTGATTCATGGCCAGCACGACTCCTTGTCACTGAGGAGCCGTGGGGAGGTTCTTCGCCTGGTCGACAGCGCAGGCAACGTTGACACCGACGAACTCAGCGAGGTACGTCGGCGGCTCCGAGAGGCTCGGTCACTGAGAGAACGAGGCGGTGGCGATGCGCCGACGAGGGCGCGCGAATTGGAGTTTATTGAGTATCAGCTTCGCGAGCTCGAGGAAGCCGCGCTCACGAGCCCCGAGGAGCTCGCCAACGCGATGCAAGAGTTGGAGCGATTGAGTTCACTTCGAGACGGGCAAAGTCAGCTCATCGCGATCCTTGAAGAACTCGATGGCGAAGGTGACGACGCTCTCCTTGGTCGACTGGCTCAAACGGTGGCCCATCTGCCACGTGACGGCGCTTATGACGAACCACGGTCCATTTTGTCGAGCGCACTGGACCAGGCCCGGGAGGCCACGCGGGAGCTCACTTCGCTGGCCGATCCCGACGCGTTCGATCTCCAGGTCATGGCCGATCTTGAAGCACGCGTGAGCCAACTGCAACTGCTGATTCGAAAGTACGGGAGCACACTGGCGGAGGTCTTCGCCTCGCTCTCGACTCTCGCCGCGCGCCGTCAGCTGCTGATGGAAGAAGCGGACCGGGCGAGTCGCGTTGATGAGGAGATCGCCCACCTTGAATCCATAGAGCGTGACGTAGCGCGACGCGTACGACGCGATCGAGAGTACGCCGCCGCTCGCCTCAGCGAGGCGGTGCGCGCCCAGTTGCCGCGGGTGGCCCTCGCCAACGCGTCGCTGCGTTTCGCCATCGATGGTGACGACGGAAGTGACGCGCAGATTCTCTTTTGTCCTAACCCGGGTCAGGTCGAGGGTCCCCTGGCGTCACTCGCGAGCGGGGGAGAACTCAGTCGCGTCCTTCTGGCGATCTCGCTTGAAACGGCAAGCAGGGACGTCGTAGCGGTCTTCGATGAGATTGACGCGGGTGTCGGGGGCCAGGTAGCCCAGCAAATCGGTGAGTGTCTGAGCGAGCTCGCGAAAAGTCAGCAGGTCCTCGCGGTGACGCATTTGGCCTCCGTCGCCGCCCGAGCCGATCACCATTTCGTGATCGAGAAAACGGTTGTGAACGGTGTCACGAGGACCGCCGTTCGTCGCGTCGACGAAGAGCAGCGCGTGGGTGAGATAGCGCGAATGCTTTCGGGGACGGTAACCGAGGAATCGCGCGCGCTCGCCGCACAGCTCCTTAGCCGTGAACAAGGAATCCGGAGTTGGTAAGGATTTCTTCACTAGTATGGTGTTCCGTGGCGAGTTCGGTTGGCGAATGACAAAGTACGTCTTTGTAACGGGTGGTGTTTCGAGTTCGCTCGGTAAGGGTCTAACGGCCTCTTCGCTTGGACGACTTTTAAAGTCTCGCGGACTCAAGGTCACGATGTGCAAACTCGATCCGTACCTCAACGTCGACCCGGGAACGATGAATCCTGGCGAACACGGAGAGGTCTTCGTCACTGACGATGGTGGTGAAACGGACCTCGATTTGGGGCACTACGAACGCTTCATTGACGAGTCGCTCTCAAAGATTGCCAATACGACGACCGGTTCGATCTACTCGAACGTGATTGCCAAGGAACGTCGCGGCGACTACCTTGGCAAGACTGTTCAAGTGATTCCTCACGTCACCGATGAAATCAAGGAGCGAATCCGTCGCCAAGGATCTCTGGGTGCAGACGTCGTCATCATCGAAATCGGCGGCACCGTTGGCGACATCGAGATTGTTCCGTTCATCGAAGCGATCCGTCAGTTTCGGCGCGACGCGGGCCGCGACAACGTGTGTTACGTGCACTTGACCTTGGTGCCTTATCTCGCACCGTCGGGCGAGCAAAAGACCAAGCCAACCCAGCACTCCGTCACCGAACTTCGCTCGCGCGGAATTCAGCCGGACATCATCGTGTGCCGAAGTGATCAACCAATCTCAGACTCGCTCAAGCGCAAGATCTCTTTGCTGTGTGACGTACCGCACGAAGCCGTCATTTCGGCGGTGGACGCTCCGAGCATTTACGACATTCCAATCACACTTCACCACGAAGGTTTGGATCGAATTGTCTGTAACACCTTGAACATCGATCTCAACGAACACGAGATCGACTTAGCGCCTTGGGAGAGCGTCGTTCGCCGCGTTCACAACACCAGTAAGCGCCTCCGTGTTGGCATTATCGGCAAATACGTCACGATGCCCGACGCCTATCTTTCAGTGGGAGAGTCAGTTCGTCACGCGGGGTTCGCCATCGGTGCCCGCGTCGAAATCGAATGGCTGGAGGCCGAGCGTGTTCCAAACGAGATTGATTCGGATCGTCTCGGTCAGCTCGATGGCATCATTGTTCCAGGCGGTTTCGGCGAGCGCGGCATCGAAGGAATGATTGCCACCGCACGGATTGCGCGCGAGTGCCAAATTCCTTACCTCGGCATCTGCCTCGGCATGCAGATTCAGGTCATCGAATTCGCGCGACACTGCCTGGGCTTGAGCGACGCGCACTCGACTGAGTTCACCCACAGTTCCTCAGCACCGGTTATTGCGCTGATGGCTGAGCAGATGGACGTCACGGATATGGGCGGTACGATGCGCCTGGGAGCCTGGCCCGCCATGCTGGATGAAGGTTCGCAGGTCTCCGAACTTTACGGTGCGACGGTCGTCTCCGAACGACACCGCCATCGCTACGAATTCAACGCTCGCTATCGAGAACAGTTCGAAAATGCGGGTCTGCGATGTTCGGGAAACTCGCCCGACGGTCGTCTGGTGGAGTTTGTGGAACTCCCCGGACACCCGTTCTTCGTAGGCACCCAGGCCCATCCCGAATTCAAGTCGCGTCCCGATCGGCCGCACCCTCTATTTTTGGGTCTCATCAAAGCCGCGGCCGCACGAGCCGAGGGTCGCGAGCCACACATCATCGATCCCGCCACGGTTGACGCGACGTTGTGAGTGATGATTTTCGTGTCGTTTCCACCGAAGTTCTTTTGAATTCGTACGTCTTTGACGTCGAACGGCGAGTCATTCAACACGGAGACACCACTTTCGAGCGCGATGTCGCGACGCATCAAGGAGCGGTGGCGATTCTCGTCATCAACGAGCGCGAGGAGATTGGTCTCCTGCGTCAGTATCGAGCTACCTTCGATCGCTTTTCCTGGGAGATACCGGCCGGCAGTTGCGACGTAGAGGGCGAGGCCGCTCTCGACGCGGCTCAGCGCGAACTCGAAGAAGAGATTGGCTGCGTCGCGTCGACCTGGACTCTCCTGGGTCGTTTTGCTGTTTCGCCCGGTTGGACCAATCAAGTGATGACCGTCTACGAAGCGCGCGACCTCACCTTCACGAAGCGCACTCCCATTGGTCCAGAAGAGTCGGCTTCGAGCATCCGCTGGCTCGACAAGGAGCAGGTCAAAGAGCTGATCTTCTCCAAGGAGATCGTCGATTCGACACTGACGATGGCGATGAACCGTGTCTTTGGCACCCTCTTTGACCGCCGTTGATGCTCAGCTGGAGGAGTTTCTCCAGTGGCTCACGATTGAAAAGGGGCGAAGCCGAGCCACGATTGAGGCGTATCGGCGCGACGTCGCTGCCTTTGCTGCTTGGCTCCAACCCAACGTCGATCTCGCCACGCTCGAGACCGGGCAGTTAGAGGAGTACTTCACTGCTTTACGCGAGACCAAAGCCGCGGCTTCGGTCGCGCGCGCCGTCGCCTCGATCCGTGGTCTTCTTCGATTTTTGGTCGACGAGGGTCAATTGCGAAGTGATCCGAGCGAACGTCTCGCGACGACTCGCCGCGGGCGCTCACTGCCCAAGCCCTTAAGTGAAGCCGAAATGATCGCACTCTTGAATTCGGTGCCTCGTGACTCGCCTCGAGACTTGCGCGACGCTGCGTTGTTTGAGCTGCTGTACGACACCGGTGCCCGTGTCAGTGAAGTGGTGGGTCTAGCCCTTGGTGACCTGGACTTCGACGAAGAGTTGATCCTCGTGACCGGCAAGGGTTCAAAGCAGCGCCTCGTTCCGATGGGCGCGACGCTTCGAAGAGAGTTACGCCGTTATCTCGATGAGGGCCGCGGCGCGCTGCTCGCGCGCCATCGCACGCAGGCCGTCTTTCTCAATCTTCGCGGTGGAGTACTCAGCCGACAGGGGATCGACTTGATCGTGCGTAAACACGCTCTGAGCGCCGGTATCGACACTCACCGCGTGAGCGCTCACGTCTTTCGCCACAGTTGCGCGACACATATGTTGGCCCGAGGAGCGGACATTAGAGTGGTGCAGGAACTCCTCGGGCACTCCTCGATTGCCACCACTCAGCTGTACACGGCCGTGTCCGTGACCACGCTGAAGAGCGAGTATCACCAAGCCCACCCTCGAGCCCACGACTAGGACCCCCTGATGCAGGCACTGTTTATCCTCATCATCATCCCCTCGATTGTCTTGCACGAGGTCAGTCACGGATACGTCGCGTATCTCTTTGGTGACCCGACCGCTAAAGATGCACACCGCCTCACGCTCAATCCGCTTCGTCACATTGACCTCTTTGGAACGATCCTTCTCCCCGTTTTGCTTATCGCGGTCGGACTTCCCGCCTTTGGCTACGCCAAGCCCGTACCGGTAAACATCGGGAGGCTGCGCAAACCACGTCAACAGGCGCTCTGGGTGTCGCTCGCGGGTCCCGCCGTGAATATCGTTCTGTCGTTCATCGGATTTCTTCTTTGCAAGCACGCGGTGCACGTGACCTTAAGCCAAAGCGAGTTCAACGTCGGCGAAGCACTGGGGCTTATGAACTTAACGCTGGCGGCCTTTAATCTGCTACCTATTCCGCCCCTGGACGGCTCGGCGATCATTGAGCGATTCATACCCATGCGATCGCTGCCTCGTTACTACCAATGGCGTTCGCGGGCACTGCCCTTCTTAATGATTTTCATCATCGTCGACTCGGCCTTCTTGCACGTGGGCACGAACTGGCTAGGTGACCTGCAGCTTTGGTGGTTGAAACAAATCTAAATGAGACCAATGGCGGCGGCGGCTCGAGAGTACACCGGGCCTGCCTGTTGGCTCGCTTTGCTGGCGCCTTCGGCCATGCGCGTTCGCAACGCCTCTTCGTCGGCGCGAATTTCGAGGTAGCGCTGGCGAAGAGGCGCCAGCGACTCAATGAGTAGGGTCGCGAGGTCCTTTTTGAAATCGCCGTAGCGCTCGAATCGTTGCGCGATTACTTGAGGCGTGTCGCCCGAAAAGCTGGCGTAGATCTCAAGGAGATTGGCGAGCCCGGGCTGGCGCTCCCAGTCGTAACGCATCACCCCGTCGGTGTCCGTCACGGCCTTCATGATTTTGCGTTCAATATCTTTTGCCTCGTCGAAGAGGAAGATGGTACCCAGGGGACTCGAAACGGACTTTGACATCTTGCGCGTCGGTGCTTGGAGGTCCATAACTCGTGCCGCCACCTTGGGTTGAACCCCAGACGGAACTGTGAAGGTCTGGCCGTAGCGATTATTGAAGCGCTCCGCAATGTCGCGGGTGATCTCCAAGTGTTGACGCTGGTCGTCGCCCACCGGGACGTGGGTGGCCTCGTAGAGCAAGATATCGGCGATCATCAAAACCGGATAGGTCAGCAGGCCCACGCGGTAGCCCTCGTGACGCTGTGACTTCTCTTTGAAGGCCACCATGCGTGAGAGCTCCCCGTAGGTGGCGACGCATTCGAGGAGCCAACTAAGTTGCGAGTGATAGGGCACCTGGCTTTGGACGAAGACGGTGCAGATCTCTGGATCGAGTCCGACGGCCAACATCGTGGCGTAGAGGTTGTAGGTCTGTTCGCGAAGGGTGTCGGGAGCAATCTCCAGGGTCAGGGCGTGCAGGTCCACCACGCAGTAGTAGGCGTCGGGACCCTGCGCGTCTACCCATTGACGAAGCGCTCCGAGGTAGTTGCCGAGGTGAACGTCACCCGATGGTTGCATGCCGGAGAGAATTCGCATGGCTCCATCGTAGATGAGGTCCTTTCTCCGTCACGGAGTAGAGTCGAAGTCGTGACTTTCGTCGTGACGACGCCGTCTTTTCGTGGCCCGCTAGAACTGATGCTGCAACTGATTTCGGCGCACGAGATAGACGTGCTGGACGTCGAACTTGCTCCCATCGTTGATGCCTTCGTCGCGGCGATGCGAGAGGCCGCGGGCGAATTCGAGATGGACGAGCTTTCGGAGTTTCTCCTGGTAGCGTCCATTTTACTTGAATTGAAGAGCCATCGTCTCCTGCCCGGGCGCGACGACACCGAGCCCGACGAGGAGTTCGTTGGCTGGGAAGAGCGCGACGTCATGCTGGCGCGGCTCCTCGAGCTTCGCACGTACGCTTCACTCGCGGACGCCTTCGTCTCACTCTTCGAGCGCGCCCACCGCTCCTACCCGCGGCTACGAGGAATCGATGAGGGCTTCGTCGTACAGCCACCGGATCTCTTAGCGGGCGTGACCACCGCCCATCTAGCGATGGCGTACCTGCGCGGCATCGAAGAAAAGCCGGTGCCGGTCGTACGGCTCCATCACGTCACTGTCGACGCCGTGACCGTCGCCGAAACGGTCGTCTCCCTGGCGCAGCGACTCCCCATGATGGGCACTCTCTCGTTTCGCCGGTTGGTGGAGGGCCTCGAAACGCGAATCGAAGTAATCGTCCACTTCCTGGCGCTGCTCGAACTTTGCAAACTCGGTCACGTGGAGCTCGGCCAGGGGAGCACCTTTGGCGACGTCGAGATTAACTGGGTTCACGATGCCCACGACCTGCAGTTAGAGAGGATTGACTCCTATGAGGGGTGAGAAATCACTCGAGCAGATACTCGAGGCAATGCTGACCGTCGCTCTCGAGCCGATCTCGGTCGAAGAACTCGCCGACGTCGTGGACGCCGACGCGGCCGAAGTGGCCGAGATTCTCCGCTCACTGCGAAGTGAGTTCATTGCCGAGGCACGGGGATTTCAGCTCGTCGAGTTGGCCAGTGGCTGGGTGATGCAAAGTGCTCCGGAAGTTTCAGAGTGGGTGACCAAATTCGCCAATCGAGACGTTTCGCATCGTCTGAGCTCGGCCGCACTCGAGACTTTGGCGATCGTTGCGTACCGTCAGCCGATCTCGCGCGCCCAGATCACTGCGTTACGCGGCGTCAACGTCGATGGCGTCGTGCGCCTGCTTGAACAGCGTGGCTATCTCGAGGAGCGAGGTCGCGCCGGAGGACCGGGTCAGCCGATTCTCTATGGCACGACCGAGTTATTCCTTGACCGTTTGGGTCTGGCGTCGTTACGTGATCTTCCGCCGATCGAAGAGTTTATGGACCCGGTTGAGACCGCCCACGCGCTGGCGGACGAGATGTCCTCGCGCGTTGACACCTCCGAGGTTGGCTAGACCTTGGAGGGGGAGCGGCTGCAAAAGACGCTGGCGCGCGCCGGCTACGGATCGCGCCGGGCGTGCGAAGTGCTCATCGAAGCCGGTCGAGTCACGATTGATGGACGCGTCGCGCAACTCGGCAATCGAGTTGATCCCGAGACGCAGTTGATTTGCGTGGATGGCAAGTTGGCCGCGACGATGCAGCAGAAGGTCTATCTGCTGCTCAACAAACCCGACGGCGTGGTCACGACGGCTCAAGACCCCCAGGGCCGACCCACCGTGCTTGACCTCATCGAGTCTCCGGTGAGAGTCTTCCCGGTTGGCCGACTCGATATGAATACCGAGGGCTTGCTGCTTTTGACCAACGACGGTCGGCTGGCGCATCTTCTCACGCATCCGAGTACGGGCGTCGCCAAGGAGTATCTCGTGCGCGTCGAAGGCGATCCGTCGCCTTCAGATTTGCGACGACTGCGAGAAGGAGTGGAACTCGAGGACGGACTCACGAGTCCCGCGCAGGTGTCGAGAGTAAGTGAGGGACTGCTGCGTATCGTGATTCATGAAGGGCGCAATCGTCAGGTACGGCGCATGTGCGCCGCGGTGGGTCATGAAGTGACACGCCTGGTTCGAACTCGTATCGGCCCCCTACATGATCCGACGCTCTCTCCAGGATCGTTTCGCCAACTTTCGCAGCGTGAGGTGCGCCAATTGCACGAAGTGGTTGGGATGACCGATGAACTGGCCTCTAGTCTTTCTTCATGACTTCTCCACTGGTTCGAGCGTTGCGCGGTGCTACGACCTGCGCGCGCGACAGCGTTGACGAGATCACCGAGGTGACTCAGGAACTCCTGAGTGCCATGCTGGCACGCAACGACATCGATCACGACGATGTCATCAGCGCCATCTTCACGACGTCGCCCGACTTGACGTCGACCTTTCCCGCGACGGCCGCGCGAGGCATCGGCTTTGGCGACGTACCCCTCATCTGCGCGAGCGAGATCGACGTACCCGGCGCCATGGCCCGTACCGTGCGCGTGATGATGCACGTGTACACCACCCGAGCGAGGGATGAAATGCGCCACGTCTACTTGCGCGACGCGCAGGGCCTCCGCGATGACCTCCCCGGCTGAGCGCCGAGCCCACGTCATCGGGCTCGGGCTAATCGGCGCGAGCGTGGCGCTCGCACTGCGTGGCGTGGGCTGGAACGTCTCGGGCGAGGACCAAGATGAAGAAGTCCAGGCTCGAGCGCTCGGGGCCAACGTCGTGGCGAGTCTGGGGGAGGGCGAAGACGCGCAGCTCGTCGTCGTGGCGACTCCGGCCGGTTCCGTTTCGAGCGTGGTTCGTCGCGTGTTGTCCCGGAACTTGAGTGACGTGCTCATGGTCACTGACGTGGCCGGCGTGAAGAGTGCCATCGTTGGATCAATCAATGATTCGAGATTTCTTGGTGGTCACCCCATGGCCGGTTCGGAACTGCGCGGCTTGGTCGGTGCACGACCCGATCTCTTCCAGGGGTGCACGTGGGTGCTGACGCCGACGTCGGCCACGACACCCGAGGCGTACGGTCGTCTGCACGGCGTGTTACGTGAACTCGGCGCCAACGTCGTGGCGGTCGAGGCGGATGTTCATGATCGCTTGGTCGCGGTCGCCAGTCATGTTCCACACCTCTTGGCCGGGGCTCTGATGAACGAGGCGTCACGCGTCGCCGAACAAGACGCCGTGCTTTTGCAACTGGCCGCGGGCGGCTTTCGTGACATGACGCGCGTGGCGGCCGGGGATCCATCCATTTGGCCCGACGTGCTCTTCGAGAACCGCGGCGCCGTCGTGCAGACCTTGATCGCGCTGGAGGCTCGGGTGGCCGCCCTTCGCGTCGCCATCGACGAGGGGCGTCGACAAGAACTCACCACGGCGCTCGGTGACGCGGCGCTCGCTCGCCGCCAACTTCCGGGCCGGGCTCTCGACGCGTCGCATTTGGCGTTCCTGCGCGTGGGCGTCAGCGACCAACCCGGAGTGCTGGCGCGAGTAACGACGGCGGCTTCCGAGATGCTCGTGAACATCTACGACATTGAAATCGCACATGGCATTGAGGGTACGAGCGGTACGCTGCTGCTTTCCATTGACGACGCCCAGGTGCAGCGCTTTGCCGAGGCGCTTCGGGCTATGGGCTTCAGCGTAGGTTTCGAGTGAGCGACACTCAGCGCGTCGAGCCGGCGGAACACCTGCGCGGTTCGATCCGCGTACCGGGCGACAAGAGCACCTCACATCGTGCGCTTCTTTTGAGTGGCCTCGCGTCGGGCAAGAGCGTCATCAGTGGACTTTCACAGGGTCACGACGTGAAGGCATCACGAACGATCATCAACCAGCTGGGCGCGGAAGTTCGAGACGACGACGGTGACGTCGTCGTCGTGGGTCCCGAGGAAGGACTGCGGGCCAGTCGCGAGGTACTGGACTGCGAAAACTCCGGCACGTCGATGCGACTGCTCTGTGGCGTGTTGGCCCATGTTTCTGGCGAGCATCACCTGATTGGTGACGCCTCGCTGAGCCAGCGACCCATGGACCGCGTCGCGACGCCCCTGGCGTTAATGGGCGCCACCATTCGCGGCCAGGGCGAGCACTGCACCGCACCCTTGACGGTGTCGGGCACATCGACGCTTCATGGAATCGACTTCTTGGTTCCACACGCCAGCGCACAGGTCAAATCGGCCATTTTGCTCGCCGGGCTCTACGCTCAGGGCGAGACGATCGTGCGTGAAAGCGTGCGCACGAGAACGGCCACTGAGGACATGCTCCGTACCTGCGGGGTCGACGTTCACAGCACGAACGTGGGTTCAGGTCGCGTCGTCACTGTTCGTCCTGGTCGTCCGCAGCGTCGCCATTGGCGCGTGCCGGGCGATCCTTCGCAGGCCGCGTTCTTTGCGGTCCTGGCCAGTATCCATCACGACGCGACACTCGAAGTGCTTTCGCTTGACGCCAGCGCCGAGCGCGTGGGTTTTGTTTCGGTGCTTCAGCGCATGGGTGCTCGCGTGGAACTGGTTGAACGCTCGGGCGTGACGGCTTTGCGGGGCGAAACATCGATGCTGCACGCCACCGAGGTTCACGCTCACGAGATTCCTTCGGTCGACGAGGTACCGGTGCTGAGCGTGGCGGCGGCCGCGGCCAATGGCGTGAGTGTTTTTCGCGCGATGGATGAGCTTCGGGTCAAGGAGTCCAACCGTTTTGAAGGGTCCTTAATGCTGGTACGAGCCCTCGGAGCCAAAGCGTGGGCCGAAGGTGACGACCTTTTCATCGAAGGCCTCGGTTCGGCCCAACGATTCCAAGATTTCACCTTTGACGGAGCCCTGGATCACCGCATGGTCATGTCCGCCGCGGTCGCCGGTTGCGCCGGACGTGGGGCGACGATTCAGGGCGCCGAAACGATCACTTCGAGTTATCCCACGTTCTTCCGCGACCTAACATTGCTCCAATGAGCGAGCTCATCGTCGCCATCGACGGTCCCGCCGGTTCGGGCAAGTCAACGGTGGCCAAGGCGCTGGCCGCCCGGCTCGGTTGGTCGTTTCTCGACACGGGGGCGATGTACCGCGCGCTCACTGTCGAAGCGTTTGAGCGCGGCGTCGATGTTCACGACGCGCCGGCCTTGGCGGCCCTGAGCGTGAGTTCCCTGGTGCGCACCTTGCCTCGAGTCAGTATCAATGGGCGAGACGTTGAGGATAACATTCGATCCTATCGTGTCAATGAGGCGGTGTCGGTGGTGGCCGCCAACCCTCTGGTGCGCGCTTCGATGGTGGCGCGCCAACGCGATTTCGCTGAGGCGCAGCCGGTGGGCACAGTGGTGGAGGGTCGCGACATCACCACTGTTGTCTTCCCTGGGGCGACGCTCAAGGTCTTTCTCAGCGCGTCCCTCGAAGAGCGCGCGCGGCGCCGGGGCGACGACGAAGAAGAGGCGTCGCTGGCTCGCCGCGACGTCGCTGATACCACTCGCAGCGCGTCACCAATGCGACTGGCCGACGACGCGATTCAGATAGACACCACGTCGCGTGAAGTCGACGACGTCGTAGAGGAGATAGCTCAGTGCCTGCAACTGAAGACCTTGTCTTAAACACGCAACGTACCGTCATCTACCGTGTGTGCCGGGCACTCGTCGCGGTCATGGCGAAGATCCTTCTTCGTCCGTCGATTGAGGGCGTGCAGCACATTCCCTCCAGCGGCCCGGTCATCATTGCTCCGATCCATCGATCCAACGTCGACTTCGCGGTGTCGGTCTTTCTGTCCCCGCGCAAGGTCTTCTTTATGGCGAAGGACAGCCTCTTTCGCGTGCCGATTCTCGGGCCGCTACTCATTCGCGTGGGAGCCTTTCCCGTACGTCGAGGCAGCGCTGATCGCGAATCGATGGCTCGTGCCGAGGAGATTCTTCGCCGGGGTCAGGCACTGGTGCTCTTCCCCGAAGGCACACGCAAAGAGGGCATGGCTGTCGGGCCCCTTCAAGATGGTGCGATGTTCGTCGCCGCGCGCTCGGGCGCGTGGGTGGTACCGGTGGGGATTGGCGGCACCGAGAAGGCCATGCCGCACGGCGCGAAGTTGCCGCGCCTGGTCAAGATTCATATCGTCGTCGGAGAAGCGATCGCTCCACCGGTGGGCGAGGGTCGTGTCAGCCGATCGGCCATCACGGCAAAATCGGAAGAACTTCGAGCGGCGCTCGAAAGCGTCTACCGCGAGGCGATGCGACGCTAGTTAGCGCTCACGCCACCACGTGCCAAACACCACGCGGGCGTAACGAAAGCCAAAGAGCCAGTTCTTGCCTTTTTTCGTCGTTCCCGAGGCACGGGGATACCACACCGTCGGCACCTCGCTGGCGCGCCAGCCGCGCTTTAAACACGTGATGAGCAGCTCCGCGGTCTGATACTGCTCTTGCTCCAGACGTTCGATCACGTCGGCCAGCATCGTCACGCGAAGGGCTCGATAGCCCGTCGACGTGTCGGTCAGGTTCGCCCCCGTCATACGGTTCATGATGAACGAGAAGAAGCGAACGCCACTCTTTCGTACGACGTCTGACGTCTTGTCCACACCCAGCACTCGACTCGCGACGACGAAGTCGGCCTGATCACTCAGCAGCGGAGCGAGTACCTGGGGGATTTCGCCCGGGTCATTTTGCCCATCGGCGTCAAGAGTGACGACGTAGCGAACGTTCTTTTCAATGCAGTAGCGATACGTGACCTGGAGGGCCACGCCGTGGCCCAGGTTGACGGGAAACTCCATGACGTGCACGTTGGGGTAGGTACGGGCTATGGCGGCGGTTTGGTCATCGCCGCCATCAACGACGACCAGGGTCGTGAAGGGCTTTCCGTCGATGCTGGCGGGCAGCTTCGTGAGGACGTCGCCGATGTTCCCTTCTTCCTCGTAGGCGCAAATGGACACCAGAACCTCTTGCGGTTGAAAATCGCCGTAGTCGGTGTCGAATCGTTCCCGCGCCTGATCGATGGCGAATCCGCGTAGACGAGTCAAGCGGCGCTTGTCGAGATCGGCCGTAGTCATCGAGATCCTCAGAGGGACTTGGCGCGCGCGAACACCCGCGTCACCATTGGTTCGAAGTGCTCGAGGGGCTCGCTGTCGTACTCAGGGTCGAAGGCTTTTTGATCGTAGTAGTCGGCAAAACGCTCGGCCAACTGATACCAGGGTTGATCGCGGTGGGCGTCACGAAGATTGGGATCCATTCCCAGGTGTTCGTAGTAGTAACGCCCCTGGAAGTCTTGGTGGTAAGCGACCATCGCGTGTACTTCCGGACGCACGTACGGTCGCAGAATCTCTGCCGCAATTTTTGGATGGTTAGGAACAGAAATCAATTTTCCCACGTCGTGCAGTAGCGAAGCGACGATCACCTCTTCGTCGGCGCCGTCGCGCTCGGCGCGCGTGGCCGTTTGCAAGGCGTGTTGCATCTGGTCAACCGAAAAGCCGTCAGAGATGGCGCTGAGCCCCTTGATCATTTCGAGCAACTGTCGCGCCACGCGAGGTTGCGCCGCGATTGTCTCGTCAACGATCGTCATCCACTGCTCGCGCGTTGAGACATCCATACTTGGAAATGAAGTCACGCGGCGATTCTAGCCCGAGTGCCTTGAATACTAAGGAGTTGACGGCGTAAGTACTTGGGCCGCCGTAAATTCTCGATCGGCCTGGGCGTCGAAACTTGAAGCCGAAGCACTGACGAGCGCCAAATCCACGATGGCGGCCAAGGCCCGCAGCAGTTCGCGCAACTCGGGCGGAGGTGGAAAGTACTCGTCTTCGACGATGACCGAGCGTACGTCAATCCCCTCAGCGGGATCGAGCGCGGCGAGGACCTCGTTCACGATCGACTCGGGCGCCGAAGCACCCGCGGTGACGGCCACGACACCTTCGAGGTCGCCCGGCAGCTCCTGCGCACCGTTCACGCGAAGCACGCGAGACGCACCGGCCGTCTCTGCCACCTCGGTCAAGGCGACGGTGTTCGATGAGTTGGCCGAGCCAATCACGACGACGGCGTCGGATTTGCCGGCGATCTCGCGAAGGGCCGCTTGGCGATTCGTCGTCGCGAAACACAGGTCGCTGCGATTGGGCATCCAGATCTCGGGAAAAGTCTCGATGGCGTAGTCGCGCAAGTCTTGCCACTCATCAAAACTCAGTGTCGTCTGGCTCAGCAGGGCGAAGGGGCCCTCGAGATGGCGAAGGGCGTCAATGTCCGCACGCGACTCAATGAGGTGTGAGGCGTCGGGCGCGACGGCCATCGTGCCCAGGGCCTCTTCGTGCCCCTCGTGGCCCACGTACAAGACGGTGTAGCCCTTCGACGCGCGAACCTTGAGTTCGTGGTGAACCTTGGTCACCAGCGGACAGACCGCGTCGATGACGGCTCCGCCAGACCGGCGAGCCTGGGCGATCACCTCGGGCGCCGAGCCGTGGGCGCTCAGCATCAAGGGCGCACCCTGGGGAACCTCACCCACGTCGTCGACGAAGACCACGCCGAGCGAACGGAAGTGATTGACGACGTACTGGTTGTGAACGATCTCGTGGTAGCAGTACACCGGAGGTTCGAAGACTCTCGTCATCCAGTCCAGGGCCTTGATGGCCTTTTCGACACCTGCGCAAAAGCCGCGAGGCGCCGCTAGAACAACTCGGTTAACTGCCACCCCTCCACTTTAGTAAGTGCGTTGATCTTTGACCCGTAGGCTGTACGGGTGTCTGGAGCCCGCATTGCCGCTATTTCGCCGGGTTCACCGGCGGCCAAGGTCGACCTCGCGGTCGGCGACGAGCTGATCAGCGTCAACGAGCAGGCGCCCACCGACATCATCGAATACCAGCAGCTCATTGACGGTGACTGCGTCACGCTCGTGATCCAACGCGATCAAGAGATCCTGCGCCGAAAGGTCACGGTCACCAAGTCCGTAGGTGAGCCCCTTGGCATAAGTATCGACTCGGCCGTTTTCGACCGGATCCGCACCTGCGACAACCACTGCACGTTTTGCTTTATCTATCAGCTGCCCAAAGGAATGCGTCGATCACTTTACGTGAAGGACGATGATTTTCGACTTTCATTTCTCTACGGCAATTTCACCACGCTCACTCGCTTCACCGAGTTCGACCTCGAGCGCGTTCTCGAAGAGGGGCTCTCTCCTCTGTACGTCTCGATCCACACGACCAATCCCGAACTGCGAGCCGACATGCTTCGCAATCCTCGCGGGGCCACGAGCCTGCGCTGGCTCGAGGAGTTGCTGCGCGCCGGCGTTGAGGTGCACGGTCAGGTCGTGGTCTGTCCCGAGATCAATGACGGCGAGGAACTCGAGTCCACGCTGCTCGACGCGCTCACGCTCTATCCCGAACTTCGAAGTCTTGCCATCGTTCCTATCGGGGTGAGTGACTTTTCGGCCGAAGCCACGATGCGAGCGCACCGCCCCGACGAGGCGTCTTCGCTGATCGACCTGGTCGAACGATATAACCGACTGGCCCACGACGTTTTGGGTCGGGGTCTTTGCTACGTGTCCGACGAGTTCTATCTGGTCGCTGGTCGTACGCCGCCGTCCGTGGGCTATTACGACAGCATCGACGAGGCGGAGAATGGTATTGGCATGGTGGCGGCGTTTCGCGAGAGCTTTATCGATGAACGTCCGATGGCCAAGCTCGGCACGGGCTTTTTTCAATCCGTCGACGGAGCGCCCGCCCTCGACTACCGGGCGGTTCGCGGTGGCGTTGAGACGATGACCCCTGGCGACACGGTCACGATTTTCACCGGCGAATACGCCGCGCCCTTGCTGCGAACACTGCTCGACGAGTACGGATTTGCGAAGGTCGAGGTCCGCGCGGTGGTCAACAAGTACTTTGGCGGCAACATCAAGGTCGCCGGACTCTTGACCGGCTCGGATCTCTCCGAGGCGCTGCGCGAGGTGAGTGACAACACCATCTGCCTCGTGCCCGACGTCTGCCTCTCGGAGGGGCGATTCCTCGACGGAGTGGGCCTGGGCGACCTGCCACGAGCAGTCGTCACGGTGCCCACGACCGGATTTGACCTGCGTCGTGTTTTGCGCGAAGCCACGCACCAAGAGATGAGTGTCTCGTGAGCAATCCACAAGTAGTGGTGGTAGGGCGGCCCAATGTCGGAAAGTCGTCTCTCGTCAATCGCTTCGCCGGACGGCGTGTCGCGGTCGTGGAGGAGCAGCGCGGCGTCACGCGTGATCGTAAGGCCGTCGAAGTGGACTGGCGAGGCGTGACCTTTGACGTGGTTGACACGGGAGGATGGCTGGAGGGGGGCAACGACCTCGAAATCAAGGTCTCTGAACAGGCCGAGGCGGCACTGCAGGGTGCGGACCTGGTCTTGTTGGTGGTCGATGCCTCGACGGGGATCGTGGAAGAAGACGTGCAGGCGACGCGCTGGGTGTTGCGCAGCGGACGCCCGGTCGTTTTGGTGGTGAACAAGGTCGACGACGAGCGTCACGAACACTCGAGTTGGGAGTTCCTCAGTCTGGGAGCCGGTGAACCCATCATGATCAGTGCGCTTCACGGGCGAGGCGCCGGCGACCTGCTCGATCGCGTGGTGGACGAACTGGCGGCCAAGGCGCCCGAGATCGCGAGTGAGCCCGATGAGGACGACAGCTCTCTTCGGGTCGCCCTCGTGGGACGACCGAACGTGGGTAAGTCGACGCTCTTTAACTGCTTGATCGGTGAGGAGCGATCGGTCGTCCACGACATGCCCGGTACCACGCGCGACGCGATCGACACCGTGGTCGACACACCAAACGGACGCATCCGATTTATCGACACCGCCGGCATGCGTCGTCGCGCCAAAACCGAAGCCGGGCTCGAGACGTACGCCGTACTGCGAAGTCTCGACGCGTTGGACCGCGCCGACATCGCGGTCCTCGTCATCGACGCGACGGTGGGCGCGACCGGACAAGATCAACGCCTGGCGGAAAGGATTTCGGCCGCGGGCTGTCCCGCCGTCGTGGTCTTGAACAAATGGGAGCTCGTTTCGAGCGAAGAACGCGATCACGTCCTGGCCACCGTGGCAGATCGGTTGGCCTTCTTGGGCGACGCCCCCGTCTTGAAGACCACGGCGCTTTCGGGAAAGGGCGTGCACCGTCTCTGGCCCGCCCTCACCGAAATGGCCGACGACTACGCCAAACGCGTGCCTACGGGCGTCTTGAATCGCGCCGTTCGCGACCTTCAACTCAAGCACCCCGCCCCGGCGGGCAAGATTCGCTACGCCGTGCAGGGAGCGACCGAGCCACCGACCTTCACCCTGTTCATCTCGGGCAAGCTCGACCAGACCTATCTGCGCTACGTTGAACGCGCCTTGCGCGAACGCTTCGAACTGGGCTCCACCCCCATACGAGTGCGGGTGCGTGTCGAATAGTGGCGTGGTGTGAGAACTGCGATCGTCCCGTAGAGGGGGAGGTCTGTGAGGTATGCGGCGAGCCAGTGGCCGCGAGCGAACGCGAACCGATTCCCTGGATGTGGCGCTTCTTTATCGTGGCCACGGTCATCTATCTCATCTGGCGTATCTATCAGTTAATTTCGTGGCTGACCCACTAGGAGAGACCATGCCTATTTACGCACTCGGGGACCGAACACCGACCATTCATCCAACGGCCTTCATCCACCCCGACGCGGTCGTCATCGGCGACGTTCGGGTGGGTGCCGAATCGAGCGTGTGGCCAGGGGCGGTCCTTCGTGGCGACTACGGGACGATCATCATTGGTGAAAGAAGTTCCATTCAAGACGGCACTGTTGTGCACGCCGTGGCTGAATTCCCCACCGTGGTCGGAAACGACTGCGTCATTGGCCACATCGCTCACTTGGAGGGCTGCACCATTCACGACGGTGCGCTCGTCGGGAGTGGTTCGATTGTCTTGCATCACGCGCACGTGCACACAGGGGCCACCGTTGCCGCCGGAGCCGTGGTGCGTAATCGCATGATTATTCCCGCGGACGCGTTGGCGGTGGGCGTTCCCGCTTCGATTAAGGACGGGGCGAGTGACCGCGCGGCCATCGCCGCTGGTGCTGCGCTCTACGTCGCCAACGGACAGCGCTATCGAAACGAGTTGCGGACGCTCTAAGCGTTCGAGACTTCCACGAGCGCCTCAAGTGCGCGCAGGGCCCGTCCATCATGAATGCTCTCGCTGGCCGCGGCGAAACCCTCGGTGAGCGAAGAAGTGCGCTCGGCCACGCGTAGCGCGAGTGCAGCGTTCGCGCACACGACGTCAAACACCGCCCCGGGGGCCCCGGCTAGCACCTCGCGCACCACGCGCACGTTGTGGGTAACGTCGCCACCGCGAATGCTCGCGGCGTCGTGGTGAAGTCCGAGCTGCGCCCCGGCGTCGAGGAGTTCCGCGGACCTCGACGTCGACGTGACGATCGCCAGTCGCGAAGGTGAGCCGAGTGAAAGCTCGTCGAGCCCATCGTCTCCGTGCACGAGAATCGCGTACTGCGTCCCGCGTGCCTGCAAGACGTCGGCCATCGACTCGAGCAGGTGCTCTTGGGAGACGCCAATGAGTTGGCGCTGCACCAGGGCGGGATTCGCGAGCGGTCCAAGGACGTTGAAGATCGTGCGAAATCCGAGAGACTTTCGAATCGGTCCGAGGTACGCGAGCGCCGGGTGAAAGGTGGGGGCGTAGCAAAAGCCAATACCGGCCTCGTCGACACAGGCCCGCACCACGTCGGCCGGGGCGTCTAAGCGAACGCCAAGTGCCTCGAGAACGTCGGCCGAGCCGACCGAGGAGGAGGCGGCGCGGTTGCCGTGTTTGGCGACGCGCACTCCGCAGCCCGCGACGACGAAGCTCGCCATGGTCGAGACGTTGACCGTGTGGAGCTGATCTCCACCCGTTCCGACGATGTCAATCACGTCGCCCTTGACGTCAAAGGTGCGCGCCGCGTCGATCATCGCGTCGATGAAGCCGGTCATTTCTTCGGCGTGCTCACCCTTGGCCGTAAGAGCCGTGAGGAAACTGGCGATGTGCACGTCGGCGACGGTGCCCGACAAGATTGCCGCGAGTGCGTCGCGAGCCTGGCCGCGCTCTAGGTCCGTGCCGCGAACCAGCGGCAAGAGGACTTCAGCAGCGAAGTTCGACGCGTCGATGGAGAAGGGCGGCGGCGACATAGCGACACGATACTCGCGGAGAAAAAGAGGCTTCGCGACTACGATTAAGCGGTGGCGACGTCGTACTTGGACAAGATCGTGGCGTGGCACCGCCAACGCGCCGCCGAAGATGGCCGTGAGTGGCGCGACCGGCTCGGTCCGGTCAACCAGGGGCGACCCTCATTTCGCCGGGCGCTGGAACGCCAGGCGAGAGATCCCGTAGCGGTTATTGGCGAACTCAAGCGGCGCTCGCCGTCCAAGGGCTGGCTCGCACCGGATCTAGACGTGGTGGCGATGGCGCGTCGTTACCGCGACGCTGGCGTCGCAGCGATTTCGATCTTGACCGATCACGAGTTCTTCTCTGGAACGCTGAGTGACCTCGAGGCCGTGTCGAACCACGTGTCGGCGCCCTTGTTGCGCAAGGACTTCACCGTCAGTGAAAATGACGTGCTCGACGCCCGTGACGCCGGAGCGAGCGCCGTTCTCCTGATCACGACGGCCTTGAGCGACGATGAGCTCGAACGGTTCCTGGCGCTGGCTCGTGAAGTCGGCCTCGACGCCCTCGTAGAAGTCCACGACCGCGACGAGGCGTCGCGAGCTCTCGCCTCGGGCGCCACGTTGATCGGCGTGAACCAGCGCGACCTAAGGACTTTCGAAGTCAACCCTTCGCACGCGGCTTCAGTGGTGGATGCCATTCGTCGCGAGGGTATCGTGACGGTCTGTGAGTCAGCGATAGCCACGGTGGCCGACGTGCAGCGCGCCGCGGACGCTGGCTACGACGCGGTCCTCGTCGGCGAGGCCTTTGTTACCGCTGTCGACCCCGACGTGACGGTTCGATCGTTCGCGTCGATTCGGCCCCTCCCGTGAGCACTTGGCTCGCGTCGAAGTCCTTCATCAAGATCTGCGGCGTCACGAACGCGCTCGACGCCCAAGAGGTCATAAAGTCCGGTGCCGACGCCCTTGGCATGATTTTCGCTGATTCGCCGCGCGCCATTTCGACCTCGCGGGCCACGCAGGTGTCCGAAGTCACGAAGGGCCATCTGACGCGCGTCGCCGTCTTTCGTGACCGCGATGACGCTGAGATCCTGGCCATCCTGGAGCAAGTGGGCGTCGACGCGGTGCAACTTCATGACGCCATGAGCGCGGAACTCGAAAAGCAACTACGTGCTCGGCGTCTGGGCATCATCAAGGCGCTCGCAATCACCGGTGAAGAGTTCGCCCATTTCGACGAGCGACGTGTGGACCTGGTACTGATCGACGGTGAACGGGCGGGATCCGGCGAAGCGCACTCCTGGGCGCGACTCGAGGAGCGCAGTTTTCGCGTGCCCTTCGTGGCGGCCGGGGGACTCACGCCCGAGAACGTGGCCAATGTCATCAACGCGCTGCACCCCTGGGGAGTCGACTGCGCGACCGGCGTCGAGACACGTCCGGGTGAGAAGGACGCCACCCGAGTGAGTATCTTCGTAGCGAACGCTCGACGGGCGTTTGACGAGAAACGGGAGTAGAAGTGCCGAGCTCAGGTGAGTACATGAAGAGACCTGACTCGAGTGGGCGTTTTGGCGACTTCGGTGGTCGTTTCGTGCCCGAGGCCCTGATGCCGGCCTGCCTCGAACTCGAAGAGGCCTTTGTCGACGCGTGGAGCGACGACGACTTTGTCGCAGAGTTCCACGACGTGCTGCGCACTTTTGGGGGTCGACCCACGCCGGTGACTGAGCTGGCTCGTCTTTCGAATCGCCTGGGACTTCGAATTTACGCCAAGCGCGAAGACCTGGCGCACACTGGTTCTCACAAAATCAACAACGTCGTTGGCCAGTCCCTGCTCACGAAGCGCATGGGCAAACGCCGCTTGATCGCCGAAACCGGGGCCGGTCAGCATGGCGTCGCCACGGCCACGGCGGCCGCTCGTCTGGGGCTCGAGTGCACCGTCTACATGGGCGAACTCGACACGCACCGTCAAGCGCTCAACGTCTTTCGCATGGAGCTGCTAGGCGCGCGGGTGGTGCCGGTCACTTCGGGCTCCAAGACGTTAAAAGACGCCGTCAACGAAGCCATGCGTGAGTGGGTCACCTGTGTTCGCGACACGCACTACTGCCTTGGTTCGGTGATGGGCCCCCACCCTTTTCCCTGGATGGTCCGTGAGTTCCAAAGCGTCATCGGACGTGAGGCTGCGGTGCAGTTGCGCGAGTTAGGCGTCGCCGAACCCGACGTGGTGGTCGCTTGCGTGGGTGGCGGATCGAACGCCGCGGGCATTTTCGCGGGGTTTGTCGACACCGGCGCGCGCCTCGTGGGCGTCGAAGCAGCGGGCGGTGCCGCTATCTCGACCGGGTCACCGGGCGTCTTGCACGGCATGAACTCCATGCTTCTCCAAGACGAGTTCGGTCAGATCGAAGAAGCGCACTCCATATCAGCGGGCCTGGACTACCCCGGTATCGGCCCCGAGCACGCCTACCTCGCGAGCAAGGGACGCGCCGAGTACGTCGCCGCGAGTGACCAAGAGGTGATTCCCGCTCTCCAGCTGTTAAGCGAGCTCGAGGGCATCGTGCCGGCCCTCGAAACGGCCCACGCGGTCGCCTGGCTCATTCGCGAGGCCGGTGCCTCCCTGGCGCCGGGGACGAGCGTCTTGTTGAATCTCTCGGGTCGTGGCGACAAGGACGTCGCTCAAGTTCGAGAGATTCTTCGAGGTGGTGCGTGAGAACACTTGAGAGTTCGCTACGGGCGCTCCGTGACACGGGCCGCAAGGCTCTCGTTCCCTACTTCATGGCCGGTCTTTCGCCGGACTGGCTACGTCACGTCGAGGCGGCCGCCCACGCCGGCGCCGACGCGATCGAGATTGGACTGCCCTTTTCTGACCCCATGATGGACGGCGTCGTCATCCAAGAGGCGGGCCGGCGCGCCCTCGAACGCGGCACGACCTTCGACAACGTCGCGGCGGAACTAGCGGCCGTTGAGGTGGGAGTACCCCTGATCGCTATGACCTACTACAACGTGATCCTCCACGGCGGACTCGAACGCAGTGCTTCGCGATTGAGCGACGCTCGAATCTCGGGAGCCATTATTCCGGATCTGCCTCTCGAAGAGCTCGACCCGTGGGAGGAGGTCGCGGCCCAATTTGACTTGGCCACGGTTCTGCTGGTCGCTCCTTCGACGCCCGCGCCACGTGTCGGCGTGATCGCGGCTCGAACCAGCGGCTTTTGCTACGCACAAGGACGGATGGCGGTCACGGGCGTGTCGAGCGACGACGGAGAGGGCGGCGGGGTTGCCTTGACCGTACGGCGCGCCTCGGACGTCCCGGTCTATATCGGAGTGGGCATCGCGACCCCGGAGCAGGCGAGAAACGCCGCGTCCGCGAGCGACGGCGTCATCGTGGGCTCGGCGCTCGTTCGGCTCCTCCTCGACGGAGCGAGCGCGAGTGAGATCGAACGCTTCGTCGCGACCTTTCGCGGCGCTCTCGACCAATGACGGAACCACTTTCTGCGATCTTTCTTGAACGGCGGATCCGAGCTGATTTGCTGGAAAATACCGTTATTACTTGAAAATGAGACGACGGGGACTCGAGAGCAGCCTTCTTCAAAGCAAAGAATCCACCAAAACTGCATTTGCAGCGTGTTAAATCTCTGTTGAGGTGCCATCTAGGTGCCTTGAATTATTTCCTTTATTTGGGGGGAAACAAATGTCCGAACAGAAGATCGCGGATCCGGGGCCCTTGGGCCTTGCTGGATTCGCCATGACGACGTTCTGCTTGAGCAGCGCGAACGCCAACATATGGCATGGGGGTGGGGTCGCTCCGGCGCTCGCACTGGCCCTGTTCTATGGAGGCCTCGCCCAGCTCTTGGCGGGTATGTGGGAGTTCGTACGGGGGAACACCTTTGGTGCTCTGGCTTTCAGTTCGTACGGCGCCTTCTGGTTAGCGTTCTACGCAATCGTGAAGTTCAACCTAGGAGCAGGCACCGACAGCGTCGGTATTTTCCTGCTCGCTTGGACGATCTTCACGCTGTACATGACGATTGCCGCCATGAAGACCAGCGGAGCGGTGCTCCTCGTCTTCGTACTGCTGCTGATCACCTTCGTCTTGCTGACCATCGGCGCCTGGGGCGGCGGTCACGCCAGCATGACCCACGCAGGTGGCTGGACTGGTCTCGCCACGGCGCTCGCCGCGTGGTACGCCTCGGCGGCGGGTGTTATCAATGACACTCACGGAAAGGTGGTCCTACCCACTGGCCCGCGCGGCTAACGTAGTGGTCACTGGTGGCTTGCCACCGGGCCCAACCGCCAACAGCGCCCGACCGCAAGGTTCGGGCGCTGTTGGCATCTTCAAGGTAACTGTTGGCATCTTCAAGGCAAGTAGCGATACTCTCAAGAGAGCGCACCGGTACGGCGCGAACACGTAAGCACTCCAAACGGGGTGACCAAGAGCGGGGGAAGACTATGACTGAAGCACGACTTGAGGCTTGGCTGGACGAAAAGCGCAGCTTTGCACCAAGCGCGGAGTTCGCCAAGAATGCTAACGCGCAGCCGTCGATTTACGAAGAGGCGAGCGCCGATCCGGCGGCGTGGTGGCGCAAGCAGGCCGACCGCCTGACCTGGACAAAGAGCCCGACCAAGACGCTCGAGTGGGACCTTCCCAACGCGCAGTGGTTCTCCGACGGCACGCTGAACGCCTCGTATAACTGCGTGGACCGTCACGTCGACGCCGGCAAGGGTGACAAGGTCGCCTATCACTGGGTGGGCGACGCCGAAGGCGAGTCGCGCACGATTACGTACGCTCAACTCCAAAAGATGGTCGCTCAAGCCACGAACGCCTTGATTGAACTCGGCGTGAAGGAAGGCGACCGGGTCGCCGTCTACATGCCCATGATCCCCGAAGCGGTCATTGCCATGTTGGCGATCGTTCGACTCGGCGCTATGCACTCGGTCGTCTTTGGTGGATTCTCCGCTGACGCGCTTTCGAGCCGGATCCTCGACTCGGACTGCCGGTTCGTCGTGACCGCTGACGGGGCGTTTCGCCGCGGTGCGCCCAGTCCTCTCAAGCCTGCCGTGGATGAGGCTCTCCAAAGCTGCCCTGATGTCCAGGCCGTTTTGGTCGTTCGTCGTACGGGCGGCGACGTGAACTGGGTCGAAGGTCGCGATCATTGGTGGCATGACGTCGTCGATCGGCAGGCGGACACGCACACGTGCGAGTCGTTCCCGTCTGAACAAAAGATGATCATCATGTACACCTCGGGCACCACCGCGAAACCTAAGGGGATCTTTCACACGACGGGCGGCTATCTAACGCAGGTGGCGACGACGTACAGCCTGGTGTTCGACGTCAAGGTGGACACTGACGTGTGTTGGACCGCGGCGGACATCGGTTGGATCACGGGCCACAGCTACATCGTTTACGGCCCGCTCATCAACGGTGCGACTCAAGTGATGTATGAGGGTCTTCCCGACTCGGGAGGGCGCAATCGCTGGTGGAAGATCATTGCGCAGAACAAGGTCACGGTTCTCTACACCGCCCCGACCACGATTCGTACGTTGATGAAGTGGGGCGAGGAACACCCCGCAAGTCAGGACCTCTCCAGTCTGAGGCTCTTGGGCACGGTGGGTGAGCCCATCAATCCCGAGGCCTGGATGTGGTACCGCGAGCACATCGGAGGCAATCGATGCCCGATCGTCGACACGTGGTGGCAGACCGAGACCGGAGCCATCATGATCACGCCTCTCCCGGGCATCACGGCCACCAAGCCCGGCGCGGCGATGCGTCCGTTCCCCGGAATCTCGGTTGACGTCGTTGACAATGAGGGCAAGTCGGTGGGCAACGGCGAAGGAGGCTATCTCGTTATCACCAAACCGTGGCCGGCGATGCTTCGCGGCATCTGGGGTGACCCGGAGCGATTCAAGGAGACCTACTGGGCGCGGTTTCCGGGCGTGTATTTTGCCGGTGACGGCGCCAAGCGCGACGAGGACGGTGACCTCTGGCTGCTTGGTCGCATCGATGACGTCATGAACATCTCGGGACACCGTCTTTCGACGACCGAGGTCGAGCACGCACTGGTGGGCCATCCCGCGGTGGCCGAAGCGGCCGTCGTGGGCGCGAGCGACGAGATGACCGGCCAGGCCATCGTTGCCTTCGTGACGCTGCGCCTCTCGGCCGAAGACGCGAGCAAGGATCAGTCCGGCGTGATCGAAGAGCTCCGTCAGCACGTGGCGAGTGTGATCAGCCCCATCGCGAAACCGCGACAGATAATTTTGACGCCAGAGCTGCCCAAAACGCGCTCGGGCAAGATCATGCGCCGGCTCCTTCGTGACGTCGCGGAGAACCGTTCGTTGGGCGACGTCACGACGTTGCTGGACCCGACGGTCGTCAACATGATCTCTGATCTGATGGTGGAACACCAAAACGACAACGACTAGGAGTCGAACCCTAAGCCAAAGGCATCGAGCAGTTTCAGCCAGAGATTGCGGCGTCCGTCGCGCTCATCGGCGCGCTTGATCGACCACTGCGTCAATCTGATGAAGAGCCACTTGAAGGGCTCTGGCGGAAAGGGCATTGGTTTGTGGCGCACCATGGCGAGGTTCGCGGCCTCACTTTGGCGTCCGTCAAGAAGGTCGAGCATCACCGACGCGCCGAATCGTGTGGAGGCAACGCCGAGGCCCGTGAAGCCAAGGACGTAGGCGACCTTGCCTCCGTAGGCGGTCTCCCAAAAGGGTGAGAATCGCGTGCACGTGTCAATGGCACCACCCCAGGCGTGCGTGAACTTGACGCCGGCGAGTTGTGGGAACGTCTTTAAGAAGTGCTTCGCGAGGGTCGCGTACGTCTCCGCGTTGAACTCGTAGTCGCGTTTCGCCTTGCCACGAAAGGTGTAAATCGCGTCGTAGCCGCCCCAGAGGATTGAGTTGTCGTTGGTGAGCCGGTAGTAGTGGAACTGGTTGCCGGCATCGGCGACTCCCTCTCGACCGCGCCAGCCAATGCTCGATAACTGCTCGTCGCTGAGGGGCTCGGTGACCAGGACGTAGTCAAAGACGGGGACGACGTACTTGCGAGCTTTGCGTACCAGGGGAGGAAAGACGTTGGTCGCGAGCGCCACGCGCGCGGCCGTCACCGCTCCGTAGGGAGCGTGAACGCGAACCGCGTCGTCGACGTCCTCAAGCCATTCGACCTTGGAGTTTTCAAAGATCTTCACCCCGAGCGATAGACAGGCTCGTTCGAGCCCCCACACCAGACGTGCCGGGTCGACCAGGGCGGTGCCGTCGTGGTCGAAGAGGGCTCCTTCATAGGAGGGGGAGTGGATGCGAGCTTGCACCTCCTCCTTCGAGAGCACTTCAACGTGGTCGCCCATTTCATTTCGCAGTTCGGCCTCTTGAGCCATGTTGCGAAACTGCCAGGGCGCGACCGCGACTCGCAGTTCTCCCACGCGTTCCCAGTCACATTCGATGTCGTAGCGATGCACGGTGGCTTCGATTTCGTCGAGGTTCTCTCGACCAAGTCGCTCGATCGTGCGCATTTCACTTCGAAATCGACGCATTCCGTTGGTGAAGCCGTGCGTCAATGAGGCACTGCAAAAGCCGCCGTTGCGTCCCGAGGCGCCGGCACCGGTTTCGAACTGCTCCACGACCACCACTTCTCGAAGCGGATCGCGTTCCTTGGCGAGCAGAGCCGTCCACAGGCCCGTGTAGCCAGCGCCGATGACGCACAGGTCGGCGCCGACGTCACCGATCAAGGCGGGATGCGAACTGGGTTCCAGGGGATCTGAGTCCAGCCACCACAACTCGGGCTGGACCTCAGCAAGGTGGCGCAAGACGAAGGGGTCCTTCTTCTCCATAGCCATCCAACCAGCGGTTGGAATCACCCTCTCTGGTGAATCTCCGACCCTGTCGGGGCGGGCCATGCGCACGCACGACGATTCATCCAGTGTACCGAGCCGATTGCTTTCGTTCTGTAACCTTCCTCACGTGGAGTCCTCGTCGAATCCCCGTTTGGTCGCCTTTGACCTTGAAACGACTGGAGTCGACGCCTTCTTTGACCGTCCCGTTTCCTTTGGTTTCGTTGAGCGAGGGAGCGAAGGTGGGTTTTTAGAGGTCGGCGGCTTGGTGAATCCAGGCGTGGCCATACCCCCGGGTGCTGCGTCCATTCACGGCATCACGGACGTGATGGTGCGCGACGCGCCACTTCTCGCCGACGCCATCGAACTCATCGCCGAAAGCATCTTGGAGGTATGGCGAGCGAACGGGGCCATCGTCGGAATGAACGTGGCCTACGACCTCACCATGGTAAACAGCGTTCTCGTCCACTTCGGCCTCGCGCCACTGTTGCCCGTGGGACCCGTCCTCGACATCCTCATCATTGATCGCCACTTTGATCGCTGGCGACGCGGCTCGAGACGTCTCAGCGACCTCTGCACGTTTTACGGAGTGAGGCTTGACGACGCTCACGCCGCCGTTGACGACGCGCGCGCCAGCCTGCTCGTCCTGGAGGAGCAGTTTCGTCGCTTTGATGAGCTTCGCGACCTCGCCGTTGACGTCTGGAACGAGAATCTTGGCCAGTGGTACCGCGACTGGCTCGCTAACTTCTCCGCCTATTTGGAGAAAAGAGGTGAACTGCCCATCGGGCGCGGCCGCTATTCCTGGCCCGTTCACATGTTTGACTCGCAGATCTAACCCGCGAGGGTGCGCTGAAATGACTGCTCGCGCCCCTAGGCGCTGGCCTTTCCTCGTGCAATGAGAGGGCTCAGCCGCCTTATCCAATTCTTATATTTCTCTTAGAAAGGAATTGACGGCTCTTTGCAACGCGCCACTTTATTTTGAACCAGGGACCCAGGGCCCAGTCGGGACAACGATGTCACCACCCCCGTGTTCGACGTTAAGGGTCATTTTCTGACTACGAGTTCCCAGAGCGCGAAGCGCGCGTGACGGTTCGGGCGCCTGATCAAGTTCTTAGGCTTGATTGAAAGTGAAAAGTCACCGATTCGCGGTGTGCGTCGATCCAACTGGAGGAAGTTGAATGCAGAAGAAAACCAAAATCTGGAGCGCGGTCGTTGTCGCGATCGTGGCGGCCGTGATCATCGTGCTCGTAGTGAGTTCTAGTAACAGTCCAAATACGCCGAAGCAGGCTACGAACCAGACGCTCTCCATCGCTGAAGGAGCCGGCGCGTCGCCGAACTACATCCTGCCCTTCTACCCTCCGTCACAGTGCACCGTGACGAACACATCGCAGTTTCAACAGATGATGTATCGACCTCTTTACTGGTTCGGCCTCGGCGCCGACGCTGGCATTCAGCCCAACCTCTCCGCGGGTCAACCTCCGGTCTACAGCAATAACAATCAGACGGTGAGCGTGACGACGAAGGGATGGAAGTTCGCGAATGGCGAAACGGTCAACGGTCAGTCCGTCATGTTCTTCTTGAACCTCTACAAGGCCGAACCGGCAGAGTTCTGCACCTACAGCAAGGGGTTGGGCATTCCTGACCAGGTCAAGAGCGCCACGGTAAGTGGAAATACCGTCACGCTCAAATTGACGGCTCCGGTCAACCCCCTGTGGTTTACGGACAATCAGTTGGCGACCATCACGCCCCTCGCGAGCTCATGGGACACCACTGGCACCACCGCGAAGGCCGGATGCGCCACGGGCGCCTACGGTGCCGCTTCAACGATCAGCGCCTGTAAGAGCGTCTGGACCTACTTAAACGCCCAGGCTTCGAAGATCTCAACCTTCACGAAGTCGATGTGGCAGGGCGGAGTGGACGGTCCCTGGACCCTCACGGCCATGGACGGGCTCGGAAACGCGACCTTCAGCGCTAACCCGAAGTACTCGGGACCCCAAAAGCCGATGGTGAAGAAAGTGAAGCTGGTCGCGTTTTTGACCGCTTCGGCCGAGCAGAACCAGTTGATCGCTGGAAACATCGACTTTGGGTACGTCGACTCATCGGTACTGACCCAACCAGCGCCTGCGCCGGGTGTGGCGGGTCCGAACTGGTCCCAGATCGCGAGTAAGTACAACCTTGTGGTTGTTCCGACCTTCTCCAACAACTACATGAACCTCAACTTCGGCAACAACCCTGGTGCGAAGTTCTTGGATCAGCTCTACATTCGCCAAGCGCTGCAACTCACAATCAATCAGTCGGCGATCATTAAGAACGACTTTAAGAACTACGCCACGCCGACCTGGTCTGAGTTGCCTCCCTCAACTCCTTCCTCAGAGTCCGGACCGATCAAGAATCATTACACGTTCAATCTCGGGCGAGCCGCCGCGTTGCTCAAGAGCCACGGCTGGACGAAGTCCGGCACGACCCTGACGTGCGCCAACCCTGGAACTGCTGCGAACCAATGCGGAACTGGAATCACACTGGGCACGCCCTTGAAGTTGAACATTGAGTGGGCCTCGGGTACTCCTTCGCTCGACACCGAGATGAACGCGGTCATCGCGTACTGGGGTTCCCTGGGCATTCAGACGTCACACGCCACAGCGACCTTCGGCCAGGTCGCCGGAGCCTGTCCTTCGGCCTACACCAAGACCACGACGTTTGACATCTGCAACTGGGGTGGGGGATGGCTGTACGCGCCGGACTACTTCCCCTCGGGCGAGCCGCTGCTCTTGACGGGCGCGGGGTCCAATAGCGGTCAATACTCCGACCCGAAGATGGACGCGTTGATTCGCGCGACGCTAACGGCGAACGTGAAGCTGACCGAGTACGGCCAGTACACCGCCGACCAGCTGCCGGTGCTGTACGACCCGCTCAGCACCTACCAATATGAGTTCAAAAAGACGCTCCAGAGCAAGATTGGCTTTCAGAGCGTGCTGCTCAACTACACACCGGAGTACTACTACTTCACGAAATAACTCATCGTGACGAGGAGTCACCACAACAGTTCTCTGGAGCAGCGCGGACTTCGCCAAGTTCGCGCTGCTCCAGCGTTACTGGCCCCTACAATCGCTTTAATATGAGCAACACGGTGCACGCAACCGTCCGCGAGGGCGGCGCCAAGCGACTTCCTCGCCACGTCGGCATCATCCCCGACGGCAATCGGCGCTGGGCTCAGGGTCAAGGATTCGAGAAGCAAGAAGGTTACCACTTTGGGCTGCAGCCGGGTCTGGAATTGTACAGCGAATGCCTGGCGCTAGGCATCCCGGAAATTACCTTCTATGGATTCACAGTGGACAATACGAAACGTCCTTCTGCCCAGATTGAAGCATTTCGCGACGCGTGCGTGCAGGCGGTGGCTGAGCTCGAGAAGAGGGACGCGGATCTACTTGTTCTGGGCAACACCCAGTCGGCGCTCTTTCCGAAAGAACTCATGCGCTATACGCAACGGACTCGAATAGGCGAGGGCCGTATCAAGGTGAACTTCCTGGTGAATTACGGCTGGAGCTGGGACCTTAACCACTCACTGAAGCACCCCGACGCGAGCCAGCGAGAAAACGTCGCCGACGGCATCGCGTCCGCCGATATTTCGAGAATTGATCTCATCGTGCGCTGGGGCGGTGGTCGCAGACTCAGTGGTTTCTTGCCCGTCCAGTCGATCTACGCTGACTTTTACGTGATCGATGAACTGTGGCCGGACTTTTCGCTCGACCAGTTTCACGCGGCACTGGCGTGGTACCAGGACCAGGACGTCACTCTTGGTGGATAGAGCGTGCGCGGGTCCTCGCCTCAATTCATTCGCGGAGACGACGGCGTCCCTCGAGTGAGAGGGGTGCCTTAGCGGGCATGATGGCTCCTGGTGCCATGGGTGCGTCAACAGATCCGCAAGGCCAAGGGGGTTCGATTCAGGCCAAGAGATAGGTCTATGGGTAGAGCAGCTAGACGTCGTCGTGGGGTGCGACGACGATCTCGTAGCGCGGGTTGAGGATGACCGCCTCTTGGTTGCGCGACTGAATGGTGCCGGTGGCCACCAAGCGCGTTCCGCGCTCGATGCCCGGCACGTTCGTGCGTCCCTGAAACACTAAGGTGACCGAACCGGTTTCATCGGCGATCACGCAGCGCATCTCCTTGGAGTTTCCTCGGTCATTGATCGTAAGGGACCGAACGCGCCCAGCGATTTCAACGTGTTCGCGCGCCACGAGGCCCCCGATCGGTCGAGCGGTGGGCGAGCGCTCCGCCAGCATGACGTCAGCCCCCAAATGAACGTTCACGCGTTGGCCCCCGCGATGAATTTCATCGGCGTCACCCACCTCGCTCGCCGAGCGTGCGAGACGACGCCTCGGATGAAAGGGCACGATGGTGGCCGACGTGCGCGGCACGTGGGTGATGGCCGCGGCGATGGCGTCGGCCGTCCGGTCGTGCAAAAGACGTTGTAGCCGCGAACTGAAGCCGCGCCGCGGGAGCACGACCATGCAAAACACGTAGCGATCACGCACCGTGTCAGCGACGATCTCGAGCGCCGCCCTATCGATTCGGCGGTCGTCGCACGCCGCTATTTCAAGCGGGATCCCGACCGAGGCCGTTGCGGGTGCACCCCACTTTTTCTCGAGCTCGCGGGTCACCATCGGGTCGACGTCGAAGTGAACGGCGCGAATTGACGGAATGTTGAGCGAGTTGCAGTAGTGCAGGGCCCGTTCGGTCACGATGTCATATGTGTCGACGAACAGCACGAGTCGATTCATCCGCGTCTGATTCACGGCTCGCGAGGTCGTGTTGGAGAACAATTGTTCTTCGTCGCGGTATTGGCGGTTGAGGCGAAGCAACGTCACGTAGAGCACCGGGCCAACGACCGCAATGATCCAGGCGCCTTCCGCGAACTTCGCGATCAGGAAGATCACGACGACGGTGGCGGTTACCACGGCCGAAAGTGCGTTCACCATTACTCCAAAGCGCCAGTGACCCGAGCGTTCGCGCAGGTGACGCGCCACCATCCCCGAACCTGCGAGGGCGAAGCCGGTGAAGACACCGATCGCGTAGAGAGCCACCAGGGCGTTGAGCCGGGCGTCAAAAACAATGATGAGCGAGAGCGAAATCACGCCCAGCACGATGATGCCATTGGAAAATACCAGTCGATGCCCTCGCTTAGTCATCTGGCGCGGTAGGTACCGATCGGTGGCGATGTAGTTCGCGAGGAATGGGAAGCCATTGAACGACGTATTGCCCCCGGTGTAAAGGATGAGGAGTGTGGCGAACTGCACCAGATAGAAGATGGCGTGACCGGCGCCATGGCTGCCGAAGACGACCATGACTTCCTGGCTCACGACGGTAGGCGAACCCGCCTGGTAGGGCATCGAGTGCGTCCAGGCGGCGAGCAGCGTGACTCCGAGAAGCAAGAATGAAAGGATGCTCGACATCATCACGAGAGTGAAACGGGCGTGCCTGGACTCGGGTCGCCGGAAGCTGGTTACGCCATTCGAGATCGCTTCAAGCCCAGTGAGCGAGGAGCCGCCGTTGGCGTAGGCGCGCAGAAGCGTCAAAAACGCGAGTCCCATGAGAAGTCCGTTACCAGGGTGTCCGAGTCGTCCGTCGACTAGAAGATGTTTGGCGGGCATGGCAATGTGGTGCAGACTTCCGTTCAACTCCTTCACGACGCCAACGACGATCGTGGAGCTCATCATCGTGACGTAAAAGTAGGTCGGCAACGCAAAATAGCGACCGGCCTCCTTGATCCCGCGCAGGTTGCCAAGTATGAGCAGCAGTACCACGGCGACCGTGATTTCGAGAGTGAGTGGCTGCAGCGCCGGGAAGGCCGAAGTCAGCGCCGCGGTGCCAGCTGAGCACTGCACGGCCACGGTGACCACGTAGTCGATTAAGAGGGCTACGGCCGCGATCTGGGCAACGCGGGGCCCGAAGTTGTCGCGCGCCACGACGTAGGAGCCTCCCGCGGTCGTGTAGTACTTGATGACGTCGAGGTAGGAGACGGTCACCAGGAAGAGAACACCCAAAATCACGAACATGATTGGAACGACGAGAGAGAAGGCCGCCAGGCCGATGTACGGGGTCAATTGGGTGAGGATTTCTTCGGTGCCGTACGCGGAGGAGGAGATGCAGTCTGGGGCGAGTACGCCCAGGGCAATGGGTTGACTCAGGCGCTCTTCGCTCAACTGCTCGGTCACCAGCGGAGGTCCAAGCAAGATCCGCTTCAGCCGGTAGATAAGAGACTCGGGATAGACGTCGGCGACGTTGGCGTGGGACGTGAGAACAATGGGATTCACGAAGGGGGGCCGCTCATTATCCGCCACGGTTCCCAACCTAGAAATCACGCTGTTATGAACTCGTTGAGACGACCTTCGCCCGCGTGAAGATTCCGTGAAGGTCACCGCAAAATCTGGGTCTTGCCCACTGGTCGTGACGGGCGCGAAAGGCGAGACTAGGAGGGTGCACACTGGAAAGCTCCGCGTCTACCTCGGCTCGGCGCCCGGAGTCGGTACGACGTATCGAATGCTCGAGGAAGGAAATCGACGACGAGCCCGTGGAGCCTACGTTGTTGTTGGCTTCGTCGACACGCACGCCCGTGTCCATACTGACGAGCAGCTCGGCGACCTGGAGGTGGTGGTCGGACACGGGTGCCAACAGCGCGAAATGGATGTCGCGGGGATTGTGCGACATTGTCCCGACGTAGTACTCGTCGACGAGCTTGCGTGGCGGCACGAGGGTGCACCTGACTACCCGACGCGCTGGGACGAGATAAGGGTCCTGCTCGACGCTGGCATCGACGTCATCACGACCGTCGACATCGCCGATGTCGAGTCAGTGCAGGGGGCGATCGCCGAGATCACGGCTCGCCGATCATCGGCCGTGATCTCCGACGAGATACTGCGCAGCGCCGACCAGGTGGAACTTGTCGACATCACCCCCGAAGCGCTACGTCGTCGACTTGCGCACGGCAATATCTACGACTTCGCCACGCTCGATCCGTCACTCTCGAACTACTTTCGAGCCAGTACCCTCGCGGCTCTACGCCACGTGGCTGTGCTTTGGATTTCGGAGTACATCGAAGCGTCGCTGCATCGATACCGCGACGAAGGACCGGTGCCCGTCGACGGTGAGCCGCGTGAGCGCGTCGTCGTCGCGGTGAGCGGTTTAGAATCTGACGAGGTGCTCGTAGAAAAGTCGGCCGGCATCGCGTCGCGCGTGAACGCAGAAGTGATCGCCGTGCACGTCACACCTTCGACGCGTACGCGACAAAGATTTGTTGACCTCGATCGTACGAAGGCGTGGGCGCGCGATAACGGCGTGGCCGTTCAAGAGATCGTCGACGACGATGTGGCTACCGCGGTGGTCGCCTTCGCCCAGTCCGAGCGCGCGTCTCAGATCGTGGTCGGATCAACGCAACGCCTAGCGCCATCACGTTCACGCAGCGTCGCCAGCGCCATCGTTCGACGTTCGCGAGGCATGGATGTACACGTTGTTGCGGTGGATGCTGGCGAGCCCATCCATCTTCGTCGACGCCGTAAGTCGCCCTTCACCTGGCGTAGACGGGTGAGCGCATTGGCCGTCATGGCGCTCGGACTGCCTGGACTCACGTGGCTGCTTTCGAATCTTCATTCGCGCGCGGTGCTCTCCATCGTGTTCCCCGTGTACCTGGCATTCGTCATCGCCCTAACGGTCGCTGGGGGATTCCTCGTGGGCGCGCTGAGCTCCATCGGTGCGTCGTTCTTCGAAAACTATTACTTCATCGCACCGCGTCACTCGTTCGTCATCGCCCGCGCCGCCGATCTCGCCGCCGTCGTGGCATTCCTCGCGTTTTCGCTCGTGGCCAGCGTGGTGGTGAATGAGTTCACCAAGCGCTCCAACGAGGCCGAACGGGCGCGCTCCGAAGCCGAAATCCTCACGAAAGCGGCCGCAACGGTCGCCACCAGTCACGACGACCTACAGCCCATCCTTGACTCCCTTCGGGCCATTTTCAACTTCGGAGCAGTCGAACTGCTGAGCAAGGTGGACGAGAGATGGGAGATTGAATTGTCGAGTGGATCGCTCGACAACGCGTCACCGGCCGTATCGGAGTTGCCCATCGACGCGAGCCACTCACTGCGGGTCCACGGCGAGTCAGTGGACCCGCACGATCGCGCGATGCTGAACGTGTTCGCCGGAAGGGTGGCCGTGGGACTTCGATCCCAACAAGTGGAGCGCGAAGCCTCGGCGATGAGAGCACTGGCCGAAGCCGACGCCCTTCGTACCAGCCTTTTGCGCGCCGTATCGCACGATCTGCGAACACCACTCGCGACCATCGAAGCGAACGTCTCGACCCTCTTGGCGCAGGACGTCACGTGGTCGGCTGCGGATCAACGGGCCTTTTTGAATGTCATCGAGAAGGAGGTCCACCGCCTCACGCGACTTGTGACGAATTTGCTCGACGCGGGTCGCCTCGAGGCGGGTGTCGTGACGTCACGTCGGGTGAGTGTCGAAATCGACGATCTGGTAGCCAGCGCGTTAGAGACCATTGACACTCAGGGTCGGACTCTGCAAATCGATATTCCCGATACGTTGCCGAGTGTGATGACCGACCCCGATCTGTACGAGAGGGTCATTGCGAACATCATCGCCAATGCCTGTCGTTTCGGTCCTGCCGAGGAACCGGTCGGGATTCGCGCGGGAGTCAACGTAGGCTCGTTGGATCTTTTGGTGATCGATCGCGGACCGGGCATCGACCAGTCCATGGTGGAGAGGATGATCGCGCCATTTCAGCGCCTGGAGGACGACGGTTCGGGCGCGGGGCTCGGGCTCACGGTGGCGTCGGGTTTCGTGGAGCTCTTGAATGGCTCGATGCGCATGGAGAACACGCCGGGCGGTGGGCTGACGGTCGTGATCACGATCCCCTTGGATGATCGGCGTTGAACCAGGTTGAGATTCTCGTCGTTGATGATGAGATGCAGATACTTCGCACACTCCGTGCGAACCTTGAGGCGCGTGGCTACGCCGTCCGCACGGCGGCCGACGGCGATGAGGCCCTCCGGGCGATCAGCGAGCGTAGCCCCGACCTTTTGATCCTGGACTTGGGTCTGCCGAGGAAGTCGGGACTCGAGGTGCTGAGATCACTGCGCTCTTGGAGTGACCTTCCGGTCATCATCGTTTCGGCACGTAACGGTGATGCGGACAAGATCGCGGCTCTCGATGAGGGCGCCGATGACTTTTTGACCAAACCCTTTTCGATCGGTGAACTGCTGGCCCGAGTGCGCGCGACGCTTCGTCGCATCGTGCAGGTGGAGCACAGCCCCGTCATGACCACATCGGACTTTTGCATCGACTTTGCCAAGGGGGAGGTGACCCGGTCCGGTCAGCTCGTTCACTTGACGCCCATTGAGTGGAAGATCGTGAAGGTGCTTACGCAGTCCGAAGGACGCCTGGTCACCCAGCGAACGCTACTCAGCGAGGTGTGGGGCGCGCAGTACGTGGATGAGACGGGCTACCTACGAGTGCACATGACCCACATCCGACGAAAGTTGGAACCGGAGCCGGCCAGGCCCCGATATTTTCGAACCGAACCCGGCATTGGATATCGCTTCCACGACAGCAGCGCCGAGAACGTCACGGAGCCCACGTAGCCCGCTCGATCTCGCCGCGGCCAACAGGCCAGCACATTCTGGTCGCGGGCTCTTGTATGGCAAGACAGCGTAGGTTTCGGTGTTCGACGAGGAGCCTGAACGTGCGGATCCGAAATCCCGCGCGGTGTCCCCGTGCCGAATAATCTTCAAATACGTGCGAACACGCCTTGGTCGGGCTGGGGAGATTTGAACTCCCGATCTCTCGGCCCCCAGCCGAGCGCTCTAGACCAAACTAAGCCACAGCCCGTGGAAGGAAAATCTTAGCCGGGTCGCCTTAGCTGGCTGGACGATGTGAACCGTGAGCCTGGTTTGGATGCGTCAACCAGGCGCGTGCCTCACACAGATAGGCGATGGTCTCGCCGGTCGCCTTCGCTCGAATTGCATCATGAATTCGCTCGTCGAGTGCGTCGATCAACTTCTCAGTATTCACTGACCTCTCCTCCGTTTATCCACCCGCCGCCGCGGTGAGGATCTCCACCGCTGACTGATCGGGAATGCTGGTTGACGGCCAATTTGAACGCGTCACGATGACGCCGTTGACGGCGACCGCGACGCCGCGAGTCTCGATTGAAAGTTGTTCAAGCAGCGAAACGACGGTCAAACCCGAGAATTCGTGTTCCACGCCGTTGACCGTGATCACGAGCAGGTCCGTACGAGTTCGAGGGTTTCACGCGAGGCCAGGGGCGCCATCGTGACCCCGTGGCGAAAATGACCCGAGGACCAGATCCAACGACCCCCTTCGAGGACTTCATTGAAGTAGTCGAGGTCGTCCGAAACGGGTCGAAGTCCGAAGCGCGTCTCGATGAGCTGAGCTCCGTCCAAACTCGGCACGATTTCGAGAGCGTCTCGCAAAAGGCGTGCCAGCTCGCCAACTTCGACACGAGCATCGGGTCGCTCCTCGGCGGTTGCTCCGGCCACACAGTAACCACCGGGTCGACTGACGAGATAAAAGGACCGCCCCCTCACGAACGCGCGCAAAGTGGGCTGTTCGGAGCGATCCGTGCCCATCAAACGAACGGTGATGCCTCGAATGGGGCGAATCGAATGCTTAGCGCGCACGCCACCAGGTAAGGCGCCTGCGCCCGTTGCCAGAATCCCCAACTCCGCCTTGACGTGGCGCGTGTCGCTATGGGCGACGACGCCCTCGCTCGTCGTTTCGACTCGGTTCACCCGTTCCGTTACGAGTTCAACGCCCAGAAGCTGATTCGCTTGAAGCAAGGCCGACACGGCGTCGTCGGGGTCGATCCACCCGTCACCGCTGAATTGGTAACCTTCCACGACCCGCGGGGTCACCCACTCAAAGAGTTCCGGTCGTTCGCTTCGAAATACCTTCTCAAAGTGGGCGTTGAACTGCCTGGCCACCTGGGCGAACTGCTCGACTTGAGCTCGGTCGCTCGCGTCCCATCCGATAACGAGCGTGCCCGTCATCGTTACCTGCGGAGAGTGACCACATACTTCTTGAAGTTGCGAGCCAAGTTCACGCCACGCGTCGATGGCGCCCAGTTGGTGCTCGTAGAGCGCTCTTTCGCCGGGAACGAGTTCAGCGCTCGGAGCAAGCATTCCCGCGGCGGCCCAGGTGGCTCCACGCGCGGGCGTCGGATCAAAAAGTGTCACGCGCCACTGCTCGCGCGCGAGCCGAAATGCGGTCGTCAGACCGATGATTCCGCCCCCGACGACAATGGCATGACGAGGTTCTGGCACGAGACCAGCGTAGGGCCCGTTGGAGTGGAGAGGTTATAGGTATAATGACGAGTGGGTCAGCGTTGTCCCAAAGGCAACGACATGACAAAAACTCTCTACGACCCTTCTTTTGAACACGACGCCTGTGGCGTTGGAATGATCGCCGATCTGACGGGCACGCCCACGTTCGGAACGATCAGCGACGCGTTGACCATTCTTGAGAACCTCGAGCACCGCGGGGCCGTGGGCGCCGACGTTGACAGTGGCGACGGGGCCGGCGTCTTGATTCAAATGCCCGATAGTTTCTTACGCCTCGTGCTGGACGTCGAGCTTCCGCCCGAAGGCAGTTACGGCGTCGGCCAATGGATGCTTCCCCGTGACGAAGATCTTGAGGGCCAACAACGGGCGATTGAACGAGTTTTTGCGGACTTGGGCCTGGTGACCTTGACCTGGCGGCGCGTTCCGGTTGACTCGAGCATCCTTGGTCCATCGTCGCGGTCGTCAGAGCCATCGATGTTCCAACAGATTGTCGTCGCCTCGAAGGGCAGTGACCAACTGGAAGGTTTGCTCTACTGCGCTCGCAAGCTCGTCGAACACCGGTCCCTGGCGTACGCCTCTTCGTGTTCATCCAAGGTTTTGATCTACAAGGGAATGCTTTCGTCGCCCCAATTACGCTCTTACTACGAGGACCTACGAGACGAGCGCTTGACGTCGGCGATCGCGGTCGTGCATAGCCGGTTCTCGACCAACGTCTTGCCACGCTGGGACCTCGCGCAACCCTTCCGCTTCATCGCGCACAACGGAGAGATCAACACGGTTCGCGGGAATCGCAACTGGATGGTCGCGCGAGAGACGACCCTGACGAGCGAAAATCTTCCCGTCAACGCGACCGATCTCGCTCCCATCATCACCACCAATATGAGCGACTCCGCCAGTTTCGATGAAGTCGTTGAGCTCCTTGTCCAAAGCGGGCGCTCGCTCCCGCACGCGATCTTGATGATGATTCCCGAGGCTTGGGAGCGATCCACGTTCATGAGCACGAAGCGTCGCGACTTCTACCGGTTTCACGCTGGGCTGATGGAACCCTGGGATGGTCCCGCCTCGGTGACTTTCTGCGACGGCAATGTCGTGGGCGCGGTACTTGACCGAAATGGACTCCGCCCGGCGCGCTACTGGGTGACCAAGGATCAGCGAGTCATCTTCGCGAGTGAGGTGGGTGTATTGCCCATTGACCCCGCCAATGTTGAGCGCAAGGGCCGGCTCCAGCCCGGCAAGATGTTCTTGGTTGACCTCAGTCTCGGGCGCATCGTCGACGATGACGAACTTAAGGACGATCTGGCGTCGCGGGCTCCTTATGGCGAATGGCTCGAGCGTCAGCAGATTTCGCTCGACGCGATCGAAACGCCCTCGACGCTCACGCCCAGTCACGCGACCGTCATTCGTCGTCAGAAGAGCTTTGGCTACAGCGAAGAGGATTTGCGCCTCATTGTTCGCCACATGGCCCAAGTGGGAGAAGAGCCCATAGGTTCGATGGGCTCTGACACCGCACTCGCTGTTCTCTCGCGTCTGCCACGATCCATCTTTGACTACTTCTCGCAACTCTTCGCGCAAGTCACCAATCCGCCGCTCGACGCGATCAGAGAAGAGCTCGTCACGTCCACACGCGTCACTATTGGGGGCGAGGGGAATCTGCTCAGCGAATCACCGCGGCACTGCCGCCAGGTGGTGCTTCCTTCACCAATTCTGAGCGTCGAGGAACTTTCCAAGCTCCGTTGGATCGAGGAGCAAACTGGTGTGGTGGGCTTTCGCGCCGTCGCCGTCGACACGTTGTTCGCGGCGCACGGCGCCGCGAGCGCCGCCGAAAGATTGGCGAGTGCCATTGACGAGATCGCCGACAAAGTCGTGGAGGAAGTTCGCGCGGGGGCTAACATCATCATCCTTTCGGACCGGGGTTCACTAGCCGCCTACGCCGCCGTTCCGAGTCTGCTCATCACTTCAGCGGTGCATCACCGTCTGGTGAACGAACATTTGCGCACGAGTGCCGCGTTGATCGTCGAAACGGGTGACGTACGTGAAGTGCACCATGCGGCGTTGCTGCTGGGATTTGGCGCCTCGGCGGTGTGTCCCTACTTGGCCTACGAGTCCATCGACGCCCTGGTCGAAGCGGGGGAACTCAACGAGCTTGACGCCTTCGAAGCCCGGTACCAATACGGAAAGTCGCTCAACAAGGGCCTCGTCAAGGTCATGTCCAAGATGGGCGTCAGCACGGTGGCCAGTTACGTCGGCTCACAGCTTTTTGAGGCCGTCGGGCTTTCTCAGGATGTGCTGAGCCGCTATTTCCCGGGCTTTCACTCTCGCGTGGGCGGAGCCACGCTCGATCGCATCGCCGAAGACGTCGTGCACTGGCACGACGAAGCCTACGGACCGCCGTCGGTCGATCGTGTTCAGCTGACGAATCGGGGGGAATATCAGTGGCGCCGCGACGGCGAACTGCATCTGTTTAACCCACGTACCGTGCAAAAGCTCCAGCACGCGACGCGAGAGAAGCGATACGACATTTTCAAGGAGTACACGCGAATGGTCGACGAACAGACTGAGGCGTCACTGACGTTTCGAGGTCTGCTGGAACTGAATTCGTCTCATGCGCCGCTACCCTTAGACGATGTTGAGAGCGTGTCATCGATTCTGAAGCGCTTTTCTACCGGCGCCATGTCCTACGGTTCAATCTCCGAAGAGGCCCACACCACTCTCGCTATAGCGATGAATCGTCTCGGCGGAAAATCCAACACCGGAGAGGGTGGTGAGGACGCCGAACGATTCGATACGTCGGATTCGCGCCACAATCGACGCTCGGCCATTAAGCAGGTCGCTTCTGGCCGCTTTGGCGTCACGAGCGAGTACCTGGTCAACGCCGACGATATTCAAATCAAGATGGCTCAAGGTGCCAAGCCCGGCGAGGGCGGCCAACTGCCGGGCTCGAAGGTGTGGCCCTGGATCGCGAAGACGCGCCATTCCACGCCGGGCGTAGGCCTGATCTCACCTCCGCCTCATCACGACATCTACTCCATCGAAGACCTCGCCCAACTCATCTACGACCTAAAGAACGCCAATGACCAAGCTCGAGTGCACGTGAAACTCGTCAGTGAGCAAGGTGTGGGTACTATCGCCGCTGGCGTGGCCAAGGCTCACGCTGACGTGATCTTGATCTCCGGCCACGATGGTGGGACGGGAGCCGCCCCGCTGACTTCGCTCAAGCACGCGGGCACGCCCTGGGAGCTTGGCCTGGCCGAGGCGCATCAAACTCTCGCGACAAACGGCCTGCGCAGTCGCGTGGTCCTGCAAGTCGACGGCCAACTGAAGACCGGTCGCGACGTCATCATCGCGGCACTACTCGGAGCGGAGGAATTTGGCTTCGCCTCGGCACCCCTGGTGGTCGAGGGTTGCATCATGATGCGAGTGTGTCATCTCGACACCTGTCCCGTCGGCATCGCCACCCAAAACCCTCGCTTGCGCGAACGTTTCACGGGCAAGCCTGAGTTCGTGGAGAACTTTTTTGAGTTCATCGCCGATGAGGTCCGTGAGTATCTGGCGGCGTTGGGCGTGCGAACCATCGACGAACTCATTGGCGACACTTCGCGACTACGGGTCCGCGAGTGCGAGCAAAGTCGCAGTGACCTTGATCTGTCGGCGCTACTGATGAGCGTCGAACCTGATCAACGCCGTCAAAGCATTAAGCAGGACCACGGACTGGACCAAGCGCTCGACTGGCGTTTTCTCTCCGAAGCCGTGACCGCCGCGAACCAGGGGACGCCCGTTCGTTTTCAGTTGGCGGTCCACAACGTGGATCGGGCCGTGGGGACGTTGACGGGCTCGGCGATCACGCGCTCGCTGGCGGGACGTACGCTTGACGATGACCACGTCGTCATCGAGCTCGACGGCTCTTCGGGACAGAGCCTCGGAGCATTTATGCCCAAGGGGATCACCCTTCGCCTCGTGGGCGACACCAACGACTACGCGGGCAAGGGCCTTTCCGGTGGGCGCGTCATCGTTCGCCCACCGTTCACCTCCTCGTTTTCGAGCGAAGAGAACATCATCGCTGGCAACGTCATCGGCTACGGCGCCACGAGCGGGGAGATATTCATCCGCGGTGTCGTGGGCGAGCGATGCGGCGTGCGTAATTCGGGCGCGACCATCATCGTTGAGGGGACAGGGGACCACGCCGCTGAGTACATGACCGGTGGGGTGCTGGTCGTGCTGGGCGACGTGGGGCGCAATCTCGCTGCGGGCATGAGTGGCGGGACGATCTATCTTTACGACCCTCTGAGCCGCGTCCACGACCACTTGAGCGCCGGGGTCTACGAGATCGACCCGCTCGAGTTGGGCGACGATGACTTCTTGCACTCCTTGCTGGAGCGTTTCGAAGAGGAAACCGGCTCGGTGGTGGCCCGACGCATCACTCAAAATTGGCGTGAAGAGCGGATGAACTTCATTCGAATCGAGACCTCAGAGTACCAACGCGCGCGAGACGAGACGCGTAATGGGTAAGCCCACTGGCTTCTTAGAGTTCGAGCGCCGCGGACCGCGCTACCGACCCGTGCCCGTTCGTATCCGTGACTGGCACGAGGTCTACGAGCCCCAGGACGACGACGAGATCCGCGAACAGGGATCGCGCTGCATGGACTGCGGCATCCCCTTTTGCATGCAAGGTTGTCCGTTGGGAAATCGGATTCCCGTGTTCAACGACGGGGTCTATAGAGGGCAGTGGGAACGAGCGGCGAGTCAGTTATTCGCGACCAATAACTTTCCCGAGTTCACTGGTCGCCTCTGTCCCGCCCCGTGTGAATCGGCGTGCGTTCTGGGCATCGGCTCTCAGCCCGTCACCATCGAACGCTTGGAATACGAAATCGTTGAGCACGCCTTTCGACTGGGCCTTCCGGTCAGTTCTTCGAGTGCGCCCGAAACCGGCAAACGCGTCGCGGTCGTTGGCTCAGGTCCCGCCGGTCTCGCCGCCGCCGCCCAACTTCGAAGCGTCGGACACGCGGTCTCGGTGTATGAACGCAGCGATCAGATCGGCGGCCTCCTTCGCTACGGCATCCCCGAATTCAAGATGGAGAAGTCGGTGCTCGATCGCCGTTTAGACGTCATGCGAAACTCCGGGGTCAAGTTCTACGCTGGGGTCACGATCGGAGCGGGGGGGATTCTTCTGCGCGATCTGCAGCGAAACCATGACGCCGTGGTCTTAGCCATTGGCGCGACGCGTCCGCGTCTGATCCCCGTACCGGGCGCCGACCTCGTTGGCGTCTACCCGGCCATGACCTATCTCGAAGCCTCGAATCGTGCCGTCACGGCCAACGTCGACTCTCCCATCAGCGCGGCGGGAAAGAGGGTCGTTATCCTCGGCGGGGGTGACACGGGGGCCGACTGCCTGGGTACCGCACACCGACAGGGCGCGGCGTCGGTCTTCCAAATCGAAATCATGGACCGACCACCCGACGAGCGGCCCTCGGATCAACCCTGGCCGACGATGGCGCGCCTCTACAAAACCACGTCGGCCCACGATGAGGGCGGCGAGCGGCGATTCTCCACTGAGACGCTGTCCTTCGAGGGGAACGAACGCCTCAAGCGAGTAAAACTCCGTGACCACGTGAAGGACGAAATGGTTGAAATGGAGATTGATTTGGTCCTGATCGCAGCTGGTTTTCTGGGCCCAGAACTTAGTGGTCTCGAGTTGGACGCGGCGCCCTACGTGAACGCGCGTGCGTCGCTCGCGGTGAGTAGTCAGTGGCGCCTCCATGACTACCCGGGCGCCACACCGATCTTCGCCTGCGGCGACGCTGTGCGAGGACAGAGTCTTATCGTTTGGGCCATTGCCGAAGGGCGAAGTGCCGCCGCCGCGGTCGACGCGCACTTGCGCGGGGGAGAGTCAACGCTGCCCGCATCCGTTGCTCCCTACGAGGTCTCGTGGTGAGACGCCGGTAGCATCGAGCGAGGCAGGCTTTCGACCAAGGGGGACACGTGAAGAGCACGATGCAGGACGCTCCGTTACTCATAAGTGGCATTCTTCGACACGGAGAGTTCATCTACGCCGACAAGAAGATCTTTACGGTGACCCCCGAGGGCGTCGAAGAGGCGACCTTCTTTGAGGTGTCCAAACGGGCCGAACGTCTCGCGGCCGCCCTCGAGCGTGTCGGCGTGCGCCGCGGCGAGCGTGTTGCCACCTTCATGTGGAACAACCAACGCCACATGGAGGCCTATTACGCCGTTCCGTCGATGGGCGCCGTTCTTCACACGCTCAACATTCGCCTGTTTCCCGAGCAACTGGCGTTCGTCATCAACGACGCGAAGGACAAGGTCATTATCGTGGACGCCTCGTTGGTGCCCCTTCTTTCTAAGGTGCGCGATCAATTGACCTCGGTCGAGCGCATCATCGTGGCGGGCTCCGGTGACGCCTCCGCTCTCGGAGAGACGCTTGACTACGAGACGCTCATTGACGCGGAGCGGCCCGGCTACGCGTGGCCCGAGTTGGACGAACGCGACGCCGCGATCATGTGTTACACGTCGGGCACCACCGGCAATCCCAAAGGCGTTGTCTATTCGCACCGTTCGACCTGGCTGCACTCGATGGCTTCAATGACGGCAAATTCCATTGGGCTTTGCGAGGGCGACCGTTGTCTTCTGATCGTGCCCATGTTTCACGTCAACGCCTGGGGCGCGGCCTTCACGGCCATGTTCGCCGGCATGGAACTCATCATGCCCCAAATGTTTCTCCAGGGGGAACCAATCGTGAAGATGATGCGCGAACTGCGACCCACCATTTCCTTGGGCGTACCCACCATCTGGAACGACGTCCTTCGAGCAATCGACGCGGACCCCGCGAGCGCCGATCTCTCGAGTCTGCGCGGGATCCTCGTAGGCGGTTCAGCGCTGCCTCGTCATATGATTGAGGTCTTCCGCGACCGCTTTGGCATCGACCTGATTCAAGGTTGGGGCATGACCGAGACCTCGCCCTTAGCGGCTGTCTCAATTCCTCCCGCGGGCACCGCGCGCGAGCAGCAGATTGATTACCGGGTCAAGGCCGGCCGGATCGTGGCCGGTGTGGAGGTGCGCGTTGCCGACGAGAACGGCGACATCGTCGCCAACGACGGGAAGACCGTGGGCGAATTTGAGATTCGTGGACCGTGGATCACCGGTTCGTACTACGGTGTCGACGACCCCGACAAGTTTCACGACGGTTGGCTGCGTACGGGCGACATTGGCACGCTCGACGCCGAAGGATTCATGGTCGTCAGCGATCGTACGAAAGACGTCATCAAGTCCGGTGGCGAGTGGATCTCCTCGGTGGAACTCGAATCCACCGTCATGGCGCATCCCGCGGTCTTCGAAGCCGCGGTGATCGCCATCCCCGACGAGAAGTGGCAGGAGCGGCCACTTTGCTGCGTCGTGCTGCGCCCCGACGCGACGGCCACGGCACAAGAGCTGCGCGACTTCCTCGCGACGCGCGTGGCTAAATGGTGGCTGCCCGAACACTGGACTTTCATCGAAGCGATTCCCAAGACCAGCGTTGGCAAATTCGACAAGAAGCTGCTACGAAAGCGATACGCCAACGGTGAACTCGACGTCGTCGCGACGTCGTGAGCGATTTCGAAGGGCTCGCCAACGACATCGCCGCGCTCGAAGCGCGTGTCACGGACGCCGTTTTCGATGCGGTACGTTCACAGATGCGTGGTGAAGACCCCGAAGAGGCCAAGGAACTCGAACGCCGACTCTCAAAAGTCCGACGCAGTCTGCAAAAGGCCGAGCATCTGCTTCGCCAAAGTGAAGGCTAGAGATCGTTCACGACGTCAATGAGCTGGCGAAGGAGTGCGTAGTGACGGCCGTCAAAGTCAAATTCGAGTCCGCTTTCTCTCACCGCCATGCCCTTGGGGAGCGCGAACTCCGGGAATCGACGGCTGATAGTGGCGAGCTGTCTGGCGTCGGGCACCTGACGCAACTCTAAGGTTCCCCGCTCGTCGTCGAGGGCGAATCCTCGATAGTTCGAGTAGAACCGTTCAATCTCGGCGACGCCGTCGTGCACGCTCGAGAAACTCCTGGCCAATTCGACGCCTTCGGCTTCCACATAACCCGCCGAAACAACCTCGTCGTCCAGGAACGAGCGCCAACGTTGCCAAAAGGTCCCGTCGGGGACGTCCATCAACACGACCGGCGCCGGCGTGGTTTTTCCAGTGTGCAAAAGGGTCAACACTTCGAAGACTTCGTCCATTGTTCCGAGCCCTCCGGGAAAGATCACGAAGGCGTTCGAAGGACGCGTCATGGCGACCTTGCGCGTGAAGAAGTACTTCATCGCGACGAGGCGCGTGTCAACGTCGATGTACGGGTTCGATCCCTGTTCGAAGGGAAGTTCTATGTTCACGCCCAACGTATTCTCGAGTCCGGCGCCTCGCGCTGCAGCTTCCATAATCCCAGGTCCAGCGCCTGAAACCGTGATCCATCCTCGTTCCGCCATTATCTGAGAGAACTGTCGGCCCATCGCGTAGAGCGGCGCGCTCTCGGGCGTACGCGCGGATCCAAAGACGGCCAGCTTGGGCCGGTCGCCGAAGCGGCCAAAGAGCTCGGCGGCCTCTAGAAGCTCCCGGAGTGCCGTGGCGGCGACTGCGAGGTCGTTCGTGTCGGCAATCGAAGGACCCAACTCTTCAATGCGCTCGAGCATGGTGCGCACGACTGCACGACGGCGCAGGTCGTCAATGGGCTCGAGGAGACGTTCGAGCGCTTCATCGCGCGAATCGCTCACGGCGCCCTCGCTAGACGCGCTGGTACAGCGTGCCGCGCTGAACCAGTGGCCGCCCGAGGGGCGCCACGATGGCCCGTAGCGACTCCACGTCCATCGCCTGCCCGTGGGTCGCACCCGCGGCGCGAGAGATGTTCTCGTCCATCAACGTGCCTCCGAGGTCGTTCGCGCCCGCCGCGAGAATCCGACGTGATCCCTCGACGCCCATCTTCACCCAACTCACCTGAATATTGTTGATATCGGTCGCGTAGTGCAGGCGTGCGACGGCGTGCATCAAGACGGCCTCTCGAAACGTCGGTCCTTTGCGAGCGCGGCCGCGAAGAAAGAGCGGCGTGGCCATGTGGACGAAGGGGAGTGGGACAAATTCCGTGAAGCCGCCCGTTTCACGCTGAAGCTGCTTGGTTCGAAGCAGATGGGTAGCCCAACTCTGCGGCGACTCGATGGCCCCGAACATGATCGTGATGTTGGAGCGAAGTCCCACTTCGTGCGCGACGCGGTGAACCTCGAGCCACTGGTCGGAGTTGATTTTGTCCGGACAAAGGACTTCGCGAATCTCGTCGTCGAGTATCTCCGCCGCGGTACCCGGCAGGGTTTTAAGACCCGCGTCCTTCAGGCGCGTCAGATACGTCGCCAAATCCTGGTTCGAGCGTCGCGCGCCCTCGAAGACCTCGAGCGCGCTGAACGCGTGAATGTGCATCGTGGGTGAACCCGCGCGTACGGCCGCGATCACGTCGACGTAATACTCGCCGTCAAAATTAGGGTGAATCCCGCCCTGGAGACAGACCTCGGTCGCGCCGCGCTCTTCGGCTTCTCGAACGCGTTCGCTCACTTCATCCAAGGTCAAGAGGTAGGGGTCGCCACGAAGATTGAGCGAGAGTGGGCCCTTCGAAAAGGCGCAAAAGCGGCACTTGAAGGTGCACACGTTCGTGTAGTTGATGTTTCGATTGACGACGAAGCTCACTTCGTCACCGACGAGATCTCGACGAGTCTGGTCCGCGGTCTCTACCACGGCGTTAAAGTCCCCGCCGCGCGCCTCAAAGAGCGTGACGAGTTCGCGCGAGTCAAAGTCGTAGCCCGGCGAATAACGGCGAAGGAGCGCGGCCACCTCACTTGATCGGCGACGCGAGCGAGGGGGCGACGGAGGCACTACCTCACCGCCCGAAACCCACGTGTCACGGCGAGCCAGCCACGACGCGTCAGCCTGGGCGAGGACGTAAGGACGAACCGCGCTGTCGAGAAACTCGCTCCCCGGTCGCGCGTACTCGGGGTAGACCGTCATGCGTGCGACCAGCGATAGTCCGACTTCATCGAGGGCGCTGGCCAGGGTGTCGACGGCGGGCCAATCGCGTTCAGGGTTCACGTGATCGATCGTGACCGGTGAAATGCCTCCCAAGTCGTCAATGCCATAGCGCACTAACTCGACGGGTCGATCGCTGAGATTGGGGGGTGCTTGAAGATGCACGCCGTCGGGCAGTATCAGACGCGCGACCGCGATCGTCCAGTGGAACTCTTCGTCGCTCGCGGCGGGGGCATCGGCCATCGCCGTCTTGGGTTTCGGCAGGAAGTTCTGGACGATGACCTCTTGCACGTGGCCGTAGCGCTCATGTGATTCGGTGATCGCCGCCAACGTCGCTAGTCGTTCGGCGCGAGTCTCGCCGATCCCGACCAGAAGCCCTGTCGTGAATGGAATCTTCAACTCGCCAGCCAAGCGCATCGTCTCAAGTCGGCGAAGGGGCGTCTTATCCGGCGCCAATCGGTGGGCGTCTAAGTCGGCCAATGCCTCGAGCATCATGCCCTGCGACGCGCTGACCGCGCGAAGCTGCTGGAGCTCATGGCGATAGAGCGCGCCCGCGTTCACGTGAGGCAACAGACCGGTGCTTTCGAGAACCATCTGCGCCGCGTTCGCTACGTAGTCAATGGTGCTTCGATAGCCCCGTGCCGCCAACCAGCGTGCCGCCTCGTCATAGCGAAGCTCGGGGCGTTCACCGAGGGTGAAAAGTGCCTCGGAGCATCCAGCCGCGACGCCCGCTTCCGCGATCGCCATGACCTCCTCGAGTCCGAGGTAGGGGGACGTGAGGCGAGCGGGCGCCTGCGCAAAAGTGCAGTAGCCGCATCGATCGCGACAGAGTTTGGTCAGGGGAATGAAGACCTTAGGGGAGTAAGTGATCTGGTTTCCGTGAATTCGTCTTGCTGCGTCGAAGGCGCTCGAAGCGAGCTCGTCGGCGGTGGCGTTTACAAGCTCATCGTTGAAGTACTTCGCTGGCGACACCGTCATAGGAGCATCCTAGGACGCGAGACACAAAATCCCGCCGACTGCCTCAGGAGACCCCACTCGCGGCGAGCTGAACGAGTGCCCCGCGGTCTCATCTTCGACGAGGCGCTGCTCGGCGCCAAAGAGCCAACGGGACAGCGCAGACGGCTCCGCCGCGCGTTCAGGACCGCATCTTTTGCGCCACGGTCGCCAGGAGTTCCTCGTAAGCATCGACGAAGGCTTGGACACCATCATGTTCGAGTTTCGAAGTCACGCCCGCCAGTGAGACGTCGGGTGCCAATTGGCCCAACTCTCGTGCGAGCGAATGAAGCGACGCCGCTCGAGTGAGCATCGACGCCGAGAAATCACCGTGATCGAGAACCGCGCGCAACGTCGCGTCGGGCATCGTATTGACGGACTCGTCGGCCACGAGGGTATTCACGTAGAGCAGCTCGTCATACTCGAGATTCTTGACCGAAGTCGAGGCCCAAAGAGGTCGCTGCACCTGCGCGCCCTCTCTCAACAGTTCCGCTGTTCGTTCGTCATTGACGCGTCGCTGGTAGAGCTCGTAGGCGGCGGCGACCTGGGCGTTCGCGCTGCGGCCGCGGCGAGGATCTCCTTCGCTCAGCTGTGCGTCCACCGCGCTGTCGACGCGAGAGACGAAAAATGACGCGACGCTGGCAATCGATGACAGGTCCAGTCCGTCGTGACGCGCTCGCTCCAGGCCCGCCAACCATGCGTCGAGGACTTGGGCGTAGCGCTCAATGGAAAAGATCAACGTCACGTTGACGTTGATGCCCCGCGAAAGCGTTTCGCTGATCGCCGCCAATCCCTCGTCCGTCGCGGGAATCTTTATCATGACGTTTTCGCGTGACACGGCTTCATGCAGTCGCGCCGCGGCCTCCACGGTGCCGTTCGTGTCGTGGGCGAGGCGCGGAGAGACTTCTAAGGAGACGAAGCCGTCGCGATAGCGCCGCCGTCCACTCGCCATGTCGGCCACGGACGCTTGATACACGTGGCTGAGCACGTCACACGCGTCTCGCACGTCGGCCACCGCGAGCTCCTCAAAGAGGGCTTCGGCGTCACTCGTCGTGGAGTTCGCCACGACCGCGTCATAGGCCGTCGAGGTCGCCAGGGCCTTGGCGAAGATCGAAGGATTCGACGTGACGCCGCGCACCCCTTGGGCAACGAGATCGGCCAATGTTCCGTCGTTGAGCCAGTCGCGTCGAATGTTGTCGATCCACGGGCTCTGGCCAAAGTCGTTGAAGAGATCTTGAAGTTTCGTCACTGACTCCCCAATCGATCGAGCACCAGAGAGGCCACGGCATCGGGCGTGAAGCCGAAGTAGTCAAAAACGTATTCACCCGGGGCGCTCATGCCAAAAGAGTCGATCCCGACCGAGTAGTTGACGTACTTCGACCAGCCCAGCGTGGCGCCCGCTTCGACGCTGATCGAAGGAACGTCACGACGCAAAACCTCTTGACGGTAATCACTCGGCTGCTCGTCGAAGCATCGCCAGCACGGCAGGGCGACGACCCGGCTCGGCACTCCTCGCTGCGTCAGTTCATCGCTCGCGCGAAGGCAGAGGGAGACCTCGGAACCCGTGGCGACCAGCGTGACGCGGGCGTCGTGATCATCGCGCACCACGTAGCCGCCACGGGGCGCTCCGACGAGCGAGGCGAGCCGCTCCGCGTCGGCGAAGACGTCGAGGTCCTGTCGAGACAGGACGAGAGCAGTGGGAGGCATTTCAGGGTCACTTAAGAGGCCCCGAACGAGGGCAACGGTTTCGTTCGCGTCCGAAGGGCGAACCACGTGCAGTCGCGGCACTGCGCGCAGTGCCATTAGGTGTTCGATTGGCTGGTGGGTCGGACCGTCCTCGCCAACGCCCACCGAGTCGTGCGTGTAGACGAAAAGTGCCGGGGCGTGACTGAGCGCCGCGAGACGCAACGCGGGTTTGGCGTAGTCGCTAAAGACGAAGAAGGTCGATCCAATGGGACGCACGCCGCCGTGCAGTGCCTGACCGACGAGGATCGCGCTCATCGCGAACTCGCGCACTCCAAAGTAGATCTGGCGTCCACCAGGGGACCGTGGGCCGTTCGTCTCGGCACCCTTTAAAAGCACGCCAGTATTGTCGGTCAGGTCGGCCGATCCCGCGGTGAGTCCCGGCGTCTGGGACGCGAAGGAGTCGAGCGCGCGCTGAAGAGCTTTGCGCGTCGCCACGGAAGCTCCGGCCGCAAAGAGCTCCACTTCGCCCAGTTCACTCGCCGCGCCTGACGTCTCGAGTTGACGAACGAGGGCCACGCCACGCTCGCCAGCCGAGGCCAATCGGGCCTCCCACGCGTTTCTCTCTTCGCGCACCACATGAAACCCCTCAACGAGACGAGCGGGCAGTTCGGGATCAAAAAAGAACGGCTCGTCTGGCACCCCGAGCACGGCCTTGGTGGCACTTATCGCCGAGGCGGAGAACGGAGAGCCGTGCGCCTCGCGGCGATCCATCATTTCAACGGAAGGAAAGCCAATGTGAGAACGTACGATCACCAGCGTGGGCCGACTGGTCTCGTTAAGAGCTTCGCGGGTAGCGGCCTCGAGCGCGTCGAGGTCGTTGGCCCTCTCGCCCACTTCCACGACGTGCCAGCCGTAGGAGCGAAAACGCGACGGCGTGTCATCGCCCAGCGCCAACTCCGTTGGTCCGTCGATCGTGATGTGATTGTCGTCGTAGAATACGGTCAGGCGGTCGAGTCCGAGTGAGCCTGCCAAGGACGCGGCCTCGTGGCTGATTCCTTCTTCGAGACAGCCGTCTCCCGCGATCACCCACGTGCGATGATCCACCAGGTCGGCCCCGAAGTCACTGCGCAAAAGCCGCTCGGCGATTGCCATACCCACACCATTGGCGATGCCCTGGCCCAAGGGTCCCGTCGTAACCTCCACCGTGGGAGCGACACCGTTTTCGGGATGCCCGGGGGTGCGAGAGTGCGCTTGGCGAAAGTCGCGCAAATCATCGGGGCCGAGGTCGTAGCCGAAAGCCTGGGCGAGGCCATATTGCAGTATCGACGCGTGACCGCAACTCAGAATGAGTCGATCACGATCGGGCCAACGTGGCCGCGTGGGGTCGTGACGAAACAGGCGCGCGAACAGCATTACGCCCAGCGGCGCGAGCGCCATTGCGGTACCGCTGTGTCCGGACTTGGCCGCCGCGGGCGCGTCCATCGCCAGGGCCGCGATTTCTCGGATCGCGTGGCCCTCTAACTCACTCGCGCCAGGATAAAGGAGGTCAGTCACGGCTCAAAGCGTAGTGAATTGACCTCGCTCGACTTGGGAGGCGACGGCTAGCCTTTCGCCGTGGCGCTCCAGATTCCGCCCAACTGCGACCTCACCCTCGGACTGGTCTGCGTCGAGAAGTCGACACCGGGCACCACGACGTGGCAGATGCGCGCCGACGAGCGTTTCGCCAACCCGGCCGGCTTCATGCAAGGGGGCCTCCTTTCGGCTGCTCTCGACTCGGCGATGGGCGCGTCGGCGGTGAGCGCCCAGCGAGGCCGCAAAGTCTTCGTCGCCAACACCGAGATGAAAGTGTCCTTCATCCGCCCCGTTCTCCCGGGAACCTTGCTTCAAGTGGTCGCCACGGTCCTCAAGGCCGGCAGGGTCATCTGTTTCGTGGAGGCCAAGGTTCATGACGAGTCAGGGGCACTGGTCGCGACGGCGAGCTCTACGTATCTCATCAAGGAGCGCTGAGTAGGCTGGGATCGTGAAAAACTCCTCGTGGCGGCGATTTCTCCGGGGTGCTTCGATGCGACGTGACCTCGAGGAGCTGCGTACGATCTTCCTGCGTTACGTCAGAGATGAAACCGTCCAGCCTTTAAAGGATTTGGGCCGTTTCGTGGTGTGGGGCGTCGTTGGCAGTCTCTTCGTGGGTTTCGGCGCGGTTTTGATGCTGCTGGGTGTCCTTCGCTTTCTCCAAGACCAATTCCCGGTTTTTGACGGCACTCTGTCTTGGCTGCCCTATCTCATCGTCGCGGTCCTCTGTGTCGTCGTGCTCGCCTTCACGGGTTGGCGGGTCGTCAGCGGAACAGCCAAGCGGCGCCTGAAGGCAACCAAGTGACGCAACGACCTGCGTCGCGCCGCGAGCTCGAAGCCTCGTTGCGTTCCATACTGCCCGACACCAAAGACCTGCCGAATTCAATGACCGACGCCAAAACGTCCGCCGCCGCGGCGGGCGTTGGTGGACTCTTCACGGGCTATCTCCTCGGTCGGTGGCAAGCGTACCGGTCACGCCGTCGAAAGAGGCGGTGAATGAAGAGGGTCTCACGTGTGATCACCGCTGGATTGTTGGGTCGAGCCTGGGCCCAGAAGTCCTCCAAGTGGTTGAAGATCGCCGCGCTGTTCACCGTCTTTCGCCTGATCATTTCGTCGAGCGCGCGCCGGAACAAAAAACACTCGTGAGCGCTTCCACCCTGCGCGCTGGCGAGCGCGTCATGCTCATCGACGCCAAAGACCGCCAGTATCTCATCACGTTGAAGGAGGGCGGCGAGTTTCATACCCACGCCGGCATCGTCGCGCACGACGACGTCATCGGCCTCGACGAGGGTTCATTTTTGATTGGCAGTACGGACCGCCAGTTTCTCGTGCTTCGCCCGACGCTTTCTGACGTCGTGGTCAAAATGCCTCGGGGCGCCCAGGTGATCTATCCCAAAGACTTAGGAGCGATTCTGCTTCAAGCCGACGTCGGACCCGGAATGCGCGTCCTGGAGGCCGGCGTAGGCTCGGGCGCCCTTTCGATGACCCTGCTGCGTGCGGGCGCGCTGATAACGGCGTACGAAATTCGAGAGGACTTCGCTGAGCAGGCGAAGAAGAACGTCACCGCCTTTCTGGGGTCCGACGTCGCCTACGACGTGAAGATTCGAGACGTGACGAAAGGGATCGACGAGACCGAACTTGATCGAGTGATCCTTGACATGCCCGAGCCTTGGGACGTCGTCGCGCACGCGGAGAAGGCGCTTCGCCCCGGAGGCATCTTCCTTTCGTACCTACCGACGATAAATCAGACGCAACTACTTAGAGAAAAACTTCGTCTGCACGCCTTTGGCCTGGAAGAAACCGTGGAAATCCTTCGACGGACTTGGCACGTCGATGGTCGTTCCGTACGCCCCGATCATCGCATGGTGGCCCACACGGGATTTTTGACCTCGGCACGGCGCGTCGTGCGACCGGGGAGTGCCTAGTCGCGTTCGATGAAGATGCACTCGCCGGGGCACTCTTCGGAGGCCTCGCGCACAGCGTCTTCGAATTCAGGAGCCACGTCGGCCAATCCGGCTGCTCCGCCTGGATCGCTCAGCACCTTGTCGCCGTTCTTGACGTACGCCAGACCATCGTCGAGCAGCGTGAATACTGAGGGACAAATCTCTTCACAGAGACCGTCACCTGTACAGAGATCCTGGTCGATCCACACCTTCATTTGCTCATCCTCCGTCGCCACTTGCGTCCTGTCACTCTAGCGGGGAAGGCGAGTGGACCTGACCTTGGCGGGAGACAATGTCTCACCTAGGGTGGCCCTATGGAGTCTTTTGAAAGCCAGGGCGATGACCGTAACGCGGCCGTCCCCGTCAGCGCGCCACGGGATTTCACCCTGAACGATCTCGACCAGGCAAACCATCGAATTGAAGCACTCGAGGAGAAACTGCTCGAGACTCGTGGTCAACTCGCCCAAACTCGCTCAAACAATGAAAAGCTGGCCGTCACCATCCAACAAACCCGTGACCAGATCTCCGCCTTGCGCGATGAAGTCGAAAAGCTCACTCAGCCGCCCGCGGTCTATGGCACCTTCACGGGCTTTAACGACGACGGCACGGTTGACATCTTCGCGTCGGGCCGCAAGATGCGCGTTGCTCTTCACCCCGGACTCGACCCGGGCCAGATCGCGCGCGGCGAC
>Ga0307374_10000560_pt1 | contig 71049 bp, 74 predicted proteins | sample OX3MG_FD_202532 | JGI IMG/M metagenome (GOLD analysis project Ga0307374, IMG submission 202532) | Soil microbial communities from Risofladan, Vaasa, Finland - OX-3 | ecosystem: Environmental > Terrestrial > Soil > Coastal area > Acid sulfate soil | place: Finland: Risofladan, Vaasa | collected... | reverse complement strand
CCGGACAGCGGATTTCGCTGGTCGGCCCGGTTGAGGGTGATGGTCACCACGTGGCCCGCGGCCTCGAGCCTGACTTGTTCCAGGGAAGGTTGCACGCTCACGCCGGTAATCGTAGGTCGCTTCTTAGTGGAGGATCCCGGCCGCGATCGCGATGCCGACCAGGATGAGTACGCCGCCTCCGATCTCCTCGCTCCAGGCCTCGACGTGTCTGCCCAGCCGATGGCCGAGCTCGAGTCCGACCAGGGACATGGCCACGCTGACGACGCCCATGGTCGCTGCGGCCAGCACGATCTGGATGTGGTGGACCGCCAGTGCAAATCCAACTGCCAGGTTGTCGATGCTCAGGGCCAGCGCCGTGAAGATCAGCTGGTGCGTCTTGATGCCGGGCGCGCGTGGTTCTTCGCTCTCGACCCGGCGGCCCTGCCAGATCGTGTAGGCGCCGGTGAGGATCAGGACGGCGCCTGCGACGTACGCGGCGAGGTTGTGCCCGATGAAGCCCGATACTGCCTCGCCCATCAGCAGCCCGAGGAGCGGCATCAGCGCCTCGAACAGTCCAAACGCGATGCCAACCCGGATCCGCGTGCGGGCGTCGATGCCGGATAGGCCGATCCCGATCGAGCCCGCAAAGTTGCTCAGGCCGACGGAGACGCTGACGAGAAGCAGGCTGGCGATTGCAGGCATCCGGCTAACTATATGTAGGCGAGGAACTGTTGCTTGGCGGGCCGCCGGGGAGTAGGTTTGCTGGCATTCCTTAACAAAAATACTTTGTCGATTTGCTTAACCACGTTCAGAATGGCACCGAATCTGCAACCGCTTCTGTAACCCAAAGTTAGGCCCGCAATCGCTCAAACGATATACTCCGCCCGCCCCACAAAGAAATGAAGGTCAAGCAGCGCGACCCGGTCGCGGCCGCCGCCGTGGCTTCACACGATTCTGGCATCGATCTCGACAAGCCCATCTTCACGCTCAGTGTGGCTTCCGAGATCCTCGAGGTGCATCCCCGCACCTTGATGATGTACGAGCACCTGAGCATGATCAACCCCAAGCGCACGGTGACCAATCGCCGTCGCTATTCACGCCGCGACGTGATGAAGCTCCAGGCCATCCAGTCGCTGACCCGCGAGCATCACGTCAACCTGGCCGGCGTCCGTTACATCCTCGCGTTGCTCAAGCGCTTGCACAACGCCGGAGTCGAGCCTCCGGCGGACCTCAAGAACCTGGATGTGTCCCAGCTCGACGTCTAAGCAACCACTCGGATTCAGGAAGGCAAAGAGGTAAATGTCAAAGAAACGACGGCGTCTAGAGATCAAGGTCGACCCGCTTCCCGCCCCGTATCAGCTGGAGACCGCCTCCTGCCCCGTCTGTGGGCGCGACGCGGCGGCGATCGGACGGCGGCACCTGCAGATCGTGTTCCGGTGCGAGGGCTGCAAGGTCGTTTTCAAGCGCAACCGGAGCTGGCCGTACATCTACTGAGCGCCTGATCGCAGAGCCCTCGTAGGGTAGGGGCATGAGGCGAACCGTCGGCCGGGCGGCGATCTACGGCATCTTGATGGGCGTCGCCACGGCCGCCGTGGTCGAGGCGGTCCGGCCGCGTGGAGGCACGGCGGTGCTCGTCGATTGGGACGAGGTTCGTCGCACAGCAAGGGGCCGCCTGGATACGCCCGCTCCGGACCAGGCCGCGATGGATTCGGCGCAGAAGGCGTACCGAGCGCTTGCCCGCCAGCTCGAAAAGCCGCTGCTCGACTTTGTCGGAAGCCTGCCCTCGGGCGCCGTCATGCCCAGGTTCGAGGCCCTCGACCGCGATGGCTGGCTCGACCTGAACCTCGCCATCCTGCGTCGAGCCATCGACCCGGTGCTCGAGGCGGGCCGCGTGCCCAACTCACTGGTAGTCGAGGTGGGGCGAGCGGGCGTCGACCGTTACGTCGGCTACATGCTTGCCTTCCTTGGGCAGCGTGTCTTGGGCCAGTACGACCCGCAGCTGATGAGCACGGAGCCGATGGGCGGCGAGGGTCTGTACCTCGTGGAGACCAACGTCGAGGTGTGGGGCAGGCGGGCCAACCTACCCGAAAAGGACCTGCGGCGCTGGCTCATCCTCCACGAGATGACCCATGCGTGGCAGTTCGCCGCCCATCCATGGTTGCGTCCTCACATGGAGGAGTCGATGCGGACCCTGCTCGAGTCGGTGACTCGAAAAGGGGCTCCGCTGGGGCGGGTGGCTGCGTTGGCAGGGGTCCTGCCGGCCCAATGGAGGGTGATGCGCCAGGTCCAGGGCACGATGTCCGTGATCGAGGGGTACAGCAACCTCGTGATGAACGAGCTGGGCGGAAGGCTCCTGCCCGGCTTCGACCAGCTCGAAGGGGCGTACCGGGAGCGGAACTCGGGCAAGAGCGCCCTCGAAGTGCTGATCTGGAAGGTGACCGGGCTGGATCTGAAGCTGCAGCAGTATCGCTGTGGCGAGGCCTTCTGCCGGGCGGTGTTCGACGAGCACGGGATCCACGTTCTCAACCGGGTCTGGGACGGACCCCAGGCAATGCCGACGCTCGACGAGCTGGGCGACCCGTCCGCGTGGTTCAGGAGGGTCGGGCCCTAAGGGCGATCCGACCGCTCAGTCGCGGAGCTCTTCCTGGGCCGTGTCCTCGCTGATCGGCATCACCGCGACCGGCAGGTCGCCGATGTCGAAGTAACGGACGGGCTTGTTCATGCGTTTGGCGATTCCCACCTGCACCTTGACGCCCAGGGACAGCCGGCCGAACACCCAGACCTCGTCGCACTTGGCCAGGAGGTTGTTCATCGCCTCGCGAACTATCTCCTTCGAGACCGTGTGCATGAGGTAGTAGTCGAAAAGCATGAAGGGGCTGACCGGGACCAACCCCGAGTCCAGCACGAACTTCTGGATGTGGGCCCGCCAGTAGAAGACCTTGTTGGACATCGCGACGTACACCAGCCGCTTGGGATGACGCAGCGTCTCCTCGGCCTGGTCCCGGGCGCTGGGTTTGGTGGTGGGTTGGAAGATCCGCTCCAGGATGTCCTCGGCAGCCTTCCCCTCGATCGCCATCGGGCGGCTATCGTATCAGCCGTGCCCGCGATGTCCCGCTTTGACCTGTCCGGAAAGGTCGCGCTGGTCACGGGCGCCAGCCGCGGAATCGGCAGCGCAATCGCGCACGCCATGGTCGAGCAGGGCGCGCAGGTCGTGCTCTCCAGCCGCAAGCAGGCCGACCTCGACGAAGAGGCCGCCCGCATCAACGCCGAGTACCCGGAGGCTGCGACCGCGATCGCGGCCCACGCCGGCCGCCCGGACGACCTGGAGCGGCTCGTCGGCGCGGTCATGAAGCGCTTCTCGCGCATCGACATCCTGGTCAACAATGCGGCCACCAACCCTGCCATCGGCCCCGTGTTGGGCGCCGACCTGGCCGCATGGGACAAGACCTTCGAGGTCAACCTGCGGGGCATGTTCATCCTGACCAAGCTCGTGTACGAGGCTTCGATGGAGGCCCACGGCGGCTCCGTGGTCAACGTGGCGAGTGTCGGCGGACTGCGCCCTGGTCTGGGCCTTGGCGTCTACAACATCACCAAGGCCGGTGTGATCATGTTCACTAGGCAGCTGGCCAGGGAGATCGGCGGCAAAGTCCGGGTCAACGCGGTGGCACCAGGACTGATCAAGACCCGTTTCGCGGAGGCACTCTGGGGCAACGAGGCCATCCTCGACCGCGTGCTCGCGGTCAATCCCATGGGCCGGATCGGCGTCCCCGAAGAGGTCGCCAGCGCCGTGGTGTTTCTCGCCTCGGACGCCGCGAGCTACATCAACGGGGAAGTGGTTGTGATCGATGGAGGCGGGGGCGAGATCTAGCCGCCCGTCTTCTCTCGTGCTCCGGCGTCGCCCCGTTGGCTTCGCCGTCCCCGTTCTCCGACGGCGGCTGCCGGCTGTGGATGAAGTCCTCCAGCTCTTTCTCGTACTGGTAGCCGTGCCGGTCGGGCTCGTAGCGCAGGACGCGCCTTTGCTGGATGAAGTCCTCGAAGGCAGCCCGGGTGTCGCGTGACGCCCTGAAGCCGAGCTCGCGCGCCGCCTTGGCCGTGGACAGCGAACGTCCCCAGCGGAGCAGGTCGAGCAGCTGCGGTGAGAGAAACGCGACCCCGAGCTTGCGGATGCCGAATGCGGCGATCTCGAGGCCGATTGGGGGCAACAGGGGAGCATGCAGCTTCCCGACAGCGTCGAGCAACTTCGACAGCGGCTCGGCGCCGGCCGAAGCGATGTTGTATGAGCCCGCTGGGCCGCGCTTGGTGGCAAGCGCGATCGCGTCGACGGCGTCGTCACGGTGCAGAAGCTGCAATGGCGGGTCGTAGCCGGCGACGGTCGGGACGACCTCGAGGTCCAGGTACCTTGCAAGTGGTTGCGGCTCCTGCGGGTTGAGGCTGTTGCAGAACCTCAGCACGAGGATCGCGATCTCCGGGTTGCGCAGAGCGAAGTCGCTCACGTACGACTCGACCTCGACGATGTCGCGCACGAACTGGTGGCGCGAGTTGCTGTCGAGCCGGTGGTCCTCGCGCAGGCTTGCTGGAAGGTCGAATCGTGAGCCGTACACGTGGCCTGAGGACTTGAGGATGAAGCGGCGGACCGGGCTGCCCTCGCCGGAGCAGCCCGCCAGCAGGTTCAACGTCCCGATCACGTTCATCTCGTGCGCGCGGCGCGGGTCCATGTCAAACGAGTCGATGCGCGTGAGCGTGTGGACGACCGTGTCGATTCCCACCGAGCGCACGAGCTTGCCGATCAGCGAGTGGCGGATGTCGAGCTTCAGGTAGTCCGCCCGGCCGAGGTCGTATCGCGGCTCCCGGGTGTCGATGCCGATGACCTCGGCGACGTCGGGGTCCTCGACCAGCCGCTGCACGAGCAGCGCGCCCCACCAGCGCGCGACGCCGGTAACGAGGATCCGCCGCTTCTTGGATTTCACTGATGTCCAGTCTATGGGGAGTTGATTCTCCCCATCCCCCTCGGCCGCGGGGCGGGTTGCTTCCCCACGAGTGGGGAAGTGACCTCTCTAATAGGTGCGCTTGATGACGTCCCGTTCCATCTGCGTCACGGCGCGCGAGACAGTGCCGAGCAGGGGCGATTTCGCCTGGCGAAGCGCGAACTCGAGCTGGCGAAGGAGCGAGTAGAGCGCCTTCATCGCCTTGACGGCGTCCCCGATGTCGACGTTGGCGGGCAGCGGGATCTTGTCCAGCGGCTCGCCTGAGGACCATCGGAACGCGAAGTCGATGTAGCCGTGCGAAGGCGCTCGCAGGTTGGGCTCGTCGAGGTCGCTCTCCATGTCGGCGAACCGAAAGTACAGCGAGCGGATCAAGCGGGCCGTCTGGGCGATGGCGGGCGTGGGATAGCGGCGCGGGCCGTGCGCCTGGCGATCCCGACCACCTCGCTCCCGGTCTTCTGCAGCGAGCATCACCATCACCGCGCACAGCTCCTCCGGCGTGAGCCCTTCGAACCAGCCCAGCCAGGCCGCCTCGGCGACCAGGATCGTGTTCTCGCCGTAGATCCGTGCGGCGAACAGGCCCTTGTCGGTGGGCTTGTCGGCGGACAGGAATCCCGTCTCGGTCAGGATCCTGGCCAGGCGGCGGAGCTTGCGGGGGTATTCGTCCATCTGCACGACCACCTCTCGCTGGCCGGCGTCCATCTCCTTCTGGAGGTTGCGGATCTCCCCGTATTTCTGCAGGAGCTCGCCAAAACGTGGCGAGCGCACGACCTTGAGCTTGCGCTGCCTTTCCAGCAGGCCCTTGGCCTCGATCTCGAGGCGCTGGAGCACCCGGCTCCCGGATCCCATCGCGCGCGTGGGGCGGCCCCGCCGGCCGCGTTTTTGCCCGCCCCCTTCGCGGCGCAGGCGTTTCAGCTCGATACGGATCGCGCGCCGCCGATCTTCCAGCTTGAAGTACTGGGCCACGTCCTCGATCGAGACGTCGCGGTCGTCCCACATCCGTCTCGCGTCGGAAAGCTGGTCGCGGACGTTGACCATGCGCTCGGAGGTCTGCGTGGCGGCCAGGCGCTTCTGGAACTGGCCGAACGATCGCTGCATCAGCGCCTCGGCCTCCTCGGGCGTGTAGACCCGAAGGAGGTTGAGGGTCATGTTGTAGCTCGGGAGGAACTTGGACTCGACCACGAGTGTCGGGCCCATCGCGACCTCGTAGATGGTGCCGACCTCGACGTCGGACTCCTTGAGGATCACGCCGTGACCGATCACGTCGATCCCCCGCCGGCCCGCGCGCCCCATGAGCTGGGTCAGCTCGCCGGTCGTCAGGTTGGAGAAGTTGACCCCGTCGAACTTGGTGAACGACGAGACCACCACGCCGCGCGCCGGCATGTTGATGCCGAGTGACAGCGTCTCGGTGGCGAAGACGACCTTGATCAGACCCCGCTGGAACAGCTCCTCGACCATCTCCTTGTGGTACGGGAGCAGGCCTGCATGGTGCTCGGCCAGGCCGCGACGCAGCAGCCGCGCGTCGACCATCCGACGGAATAGGGCCTCTTCGTCGTGGTCGGTCAGAGTTTGCAGGCGCTCCGCAGCGACCCGGTCGATCGCCTCCTTTTCGGCTGCCGTGGTGAGGTCGAGCTCGTGGTACGAGCAGCGCTGCAAGGCCTCGCGACACCCCCGCCGCGAGAAGATGAAGTAGATCGCGGGCAGCATCTCCATTCCCCGGAGCTGCTCGATCACGTGCAGCAGGTCGTTGGAAGGCAGGCCGCGGTAGCCTCCGATGCGGTAGGACGCCTCCTCCTCCTGGGCCCCCTTGCTCCAGGTCCTCTGGTCGATTCCGCCGTCCTCCTTGAACAGCGGCAGGAAGCGGTTGTTGATTGAGAGCCACATCTTCAGCTCGACCGGGCGGACGTCGTGGAAGACCGTTTCCATGCCACCCCGGTTCTCGGCCATCCAGTCGGCGATCTCCCGGTAGTTGCCGATCGTGGCCGACAGCCCGACGAGCTTGATCGTCCGAGGGGCCTGGATCACGATCTCCTCCCAGACGGAACCGCGGGGGAAGTCGTCGATGTAGTGGACCTCGTCGAGTACCACATAGCGGACCAGGTCGAGACGCTTGGGGTCTTCGTAGATGAGGTTCCGAAGGATCTCCGTGGTCATCACGACCACCTGCGCGTCGTCGTTGATCGTGTTCTCGCCGGTCACCAGGCCCACCATCGCCTCGCCGTACTCGCGCACGAAGTCGTGGTACTTCTGGTTGCTGAGGGCCTTGAGGGGGGTGGTGTAAAGGACCTTGACGCCTTCTTTCAGCGCGCGGAAGATCGAATACTCGGCGACGATGGTCTTGCCGCTAGAGGTTGGCGCGCTGACCAGGACCCCGCCGCGCCCGCGATCGAGCTTCTCGATCGCCTCGCGCTGGAAGGGGTCCAGCTTGAACGGCAGGCCGGCCTCGAACTCGTCGACCAGCGACTCGATCGCCTTCACAGCCTGAGCAGCTCGGTCGAGACGTCGGTGACGCGCGCTCCGTCGCTGTGCGCCTCGATGTAGGCCAGGACGTTGGCCAGCACCTCGTCCGCGTGCCTCCCCTCGGCGCTGACGCAGGCCACGGCGATCTCGGCCAGCTGCCAGCGGTCGCGCTCGCCGACCTCGGCCGCCGCCACCTGGAATCTCGTCCGGACGCGCCTCAGCAGGCCGCTCACCACCTGTCGCTTGGATTTGAGCGAACCAGAGTCGGGAATATGCAGCACGACGCGCGCGATACCGATCGCAAGGCTGGAGGTCATCAAGGTTCTTCGATCATCACGCGTGACTGCTCAATAATCATGGCTCGCGATCACGAACGCTCGGCTGTCGCGGCCGGCGCCAGCGGCTGGCTCGTCGCGGGTCACAGCCGGCGCGCTTCTTTCCATTAGATTGAGGCGGTGGTTGGAGAGCGTGAGGCACTTGGGCGCGAGCTCGTCAAAGCGTCGTACCTGAAAGGCGATTTCGTCCTTCGGTCCGGCAAACGCTCGAACCGCTATTTCGACAAGTTCCTCTTCGAGACCGATCCCGCCCTTCTCAAGCGGCTCGGCAGTCAGCTCGCGGCCCTGGTGCCGAAAGAGACGCAGCGCCTCGCCGCTCCGGAGCTGGGCGCCGTGCTGCTGGGCGGCGCAGTGTCCATGGAGACAGGCCTTCCGCTGGTGCTCGTGCGCAAGGAGCCGAAGGGTTACGGCACCGCCAAGCAGCTCGAGGGCCGCCTCGCGGCGGGCGACCGGGTGACCGTCATCGAGGACGTCGTCACCACCGGGGGCGACTCGCTGCGATCCGCGCAGGTGTTGCGGGACGCGGGGTTGGAGGTGATCCATCTCGTCGTGGTGCTCGACCGCGGCGAAGGCGGCGAGGAGAACATTCGAAAGGCCGGCATCCCGTACTCGCCGTTGTTCCGCATGAAAGACCTCGAGCTTGACTGAGCTGCTGATTCGCGGCGGTACGGTGTACGGACGGGGCGGCCCGGTGGAGGCCGACGTCCACGTCACCGATGGAGTCATCACGCGCGTCGAATCGGGCGTGCGTGCGCAGGACGGCGCGAAGGTCGTTGACGCGACGGGCATGTACGTACTGCCTGGCGCCATCGACGTCCATGTGCACAGCCGCGACCCGGGATTCCCGGAGAAGGAGGATTTCGGGACTCTGACCTCGGCCGCGGCGGCGGGCGGCGTGACAACCGTATTCGACATGCCGAACACCGTGCCGGCGGTGGACAGCGCCGGGGTGATGGAGTCGAAGGCCGCGATGGCGCGTGCCAAGGCGAGAGTCGATTTCGGGCTCTGGGGACTCATCCGCTCCAGCTCGACACCGGACCAGATCGAAGGCATGGCGTCATCCGGGGCTGTCGGCTTCAAGGCTTATCTCGGCTACGGCTTCAGCCGCAGCCGCAAGCAGGTCCAGCACAATCTCGACCCCGACGATCCGGACCAGGAGTCGCCGCCCGACTACGGCACGCTGGCCCGCCTTGCGCCACTCGTGGCGGAGCTCGGCCTGCCTCTCGCGATTCATGCCGAGGACCCAGGAGTCCTGGGCGCGTTTCGGCGCCCGCTCGAGACCTACGCGGACTTCCTGGCCTCGCGGCCGCCGGAGGCGGAGGCAGTCGCTGTCTCGGCTGCCGCCGCCATTGCCAAAGAGACAGGCGTGCGCCTTCATGTCGCGCACCTGTCGAGCGAGCTCGGACTGAGCGCCGCAGAGGACGCGATGCGCATGGGGACCTACATGACGCTGGAAACGTGCCCCCAGTTCCTTTGGCTGACGGAATCGGACTTCGACCGCGCCGGCAACTTCATGAAGATGTTGCCCCCCGTGCGCACCTCGGCTGACCGCGACGCCCTGGTCGATGGTCTGTCCAGGGGGGTGATTTCGATCGTCGCCACGGACCACGCTCCGCACACAGACGCTGAAAAGGCCCGGTCGCTGGAGGACGCGCCGCCCGGAAGTCCGGGGGTACAGAGCCTCTACGTCAGCTGCCTGGCGCTGGCCGAACGCCTCGGCAACGTCTGGCTTGCCCCGCGCTGGGTGAGCGAGTCGCCTGCCGCGTTGGCCGGGTTGCACCAGAGCAAAGGGGCGATCGAGCCGGGTTTCGACGCCGACCTGGTCATCGTGGACCCGCAGGGCAAGACGCGTGTGAAGGCGACGCAGATGCGCTCACGCCAGCGCCATGGCGCTCTCGAGGGCCAGGAGTTCGGGTTCGCGATCAAGGCGGTTTTTCTCCGCGGGGAGGCTGTGGGCGGCGCTCGGCGGCCGCGTGGGCGGATGGTCCGGCCGGCGGTCGTCGGCCGTTGACCGACCGCTCCGGTGGGCGGCAGTTTTAGCTCAGATGCGCCCTCGCCTGGTCACCTCGGCCGCTGCCTTCGGGCTCCTGTTGGTGGGGACGGCGGCCTGCCTGAGCTCGGCGGCCCCTCCGGCGGCCCAGGCCACTGTCAGCGCCAGCGCCAGCGCCGCGGCGCAGGGTTCGAGCCAGCTCGACCCCGCCGTTGCGATGCCGAGCGGCTTTCCGGGCGATGTTCCGATCTATCCCGGATCCCGCCTGACCGCGGGAGCCGCGTTCAGCTCCAGCGGCCAGACCACCTGGGGCATGGAGTGGGAGACGCTGGACAGCGTCGACAAGGTCCAGGCCTTCTTCGGCAACAAGTTCAACCAGGGTGATTGGACGGTCACGTTCAAAGGGACCTCCAACGGCTCTTTCTCCGCCGTCTTCGCGCGCAAGAGCAACTCCAAAGACGGTGGCCTGGTCGGCGCCGCGTCGGCCAACGGCGTGACCACGATCACGCTCAGCCTGGTCAACACAGGCTGAAACCATCCGCTTCCCCGCTACGCGGGGGAGTACCGGCCGAAGGCCGGGGACGGGGAGGCCCAGCGGTCAGGCTCTGGCGCCCGCGCCCCTGAAGATCGGGTTCTGAGCCAGCTCGCGCTCGAGGCTCGTGGCGGGGCCATGGCCCGGGTACAGCGCAGTCTGCAGCGGCAAGCGCATGAGCTTGGTCCCGATGCTCATCATCTGGCGCCGTAGGTCCGTTTCCGGCATCTGCCTGCCAATCCCGCCGGCCAGGATGGTGTCGCCCACGAAGGCATGGTTGGCAACGACGAAGCAAAGGCTGCCGGGGGTGTGGCCGGGCGTGTGGATGACGCTTACCTTGAACTCACCGAACTCGAGCTCGTCACCGTCGACGAGGTACCGGTCGGCCGAGCGTAGAAATTGCTTGGCGTCGGCCGAATGCAGCGCGGTCTCCCCGCCTGTCACGGCCTTCACGTCGTCCTTGCCTCCGACGTGTCCGGGGTGGCAGTGGGTGGCGAGGATGAACTTGACCTCCAGGCCGGTCGCCTGCTCGATGATCTTCTCGGCCGGTTGGCCAGGGTCGATGATCACCGCCTCCTTGGTCGACGCGCACGAGACCACGTAGCAGTTCACATCTCGGTCGAGCTTGACCTTGACGATGGCGAGCTTGGACATGAATCAGTATTTACCGCAATGGAGCACTTCGCCGCTGTGGCATTTGCGGTCGTGCTCTCGGCCGTATGCCTGTTCTGGGTCTACGGGTACGTGCGCCGGCGGTCGAAGAAGCGCTACTGAGGCGCTACTCGTGCTCGGGCGCGCCCTGGACCTTGATCCGAAGCGCATCCAGCGAATCGAACTTGTCCAGCGCCGGCTTGGCCCGCACGCGGTCGGGGTACTTCGCCGTCTGGATCGCCTCGAGCAGCAGCTCGATCTCCTCGGGCGTGAAGTTGAGGGTGCGGTAGACGACCTCCTTCACCTTCACCGGACGGTCGACGGCGCCCTTGATGACGTCGTCGGTGTCGGTGACAACCTGGGGGCGCGTTGGGCGGAAGAGCTCCTCGGACCCGGCGAGCGATACGCGTTTGAATGTCGGCATTAATGGACCACCTTCAATCCTGTCTGTGATTCTCCAACACTTTGGCCGCCAGCGCCCGGTATGACTTGGCCCCTTCCGAATCTTTCGCGTACTGCAGGATCGATTGGCCTGCAAGCGGGGTCTCCGCGAAACGGATGGAATCGGTGACGCCGAAGTCGTAGACCTTGTCTCCGTATTTCTCTCGTACCGCGGCAAGCACCTCCTGCGAGTGAAGCGCGCGGTGCTTGTACAGAGTGGGCAGGATCCCGATCAGCTCCAGCCGCGGGTTGAGCCTTCGCTTCACGCGCTCCATCGTGACCAGGAGCTCCTGCATGCCCCGCAGGGCCAGGAACTCGGCCTGGAGCGGCACCAGGACCTCGTCCGCGGCGACCAGGGCATTGATCACGATGAGGTCAAGAGAGGGAGGGCAGTCGATGATGATGAAGTCGTAGCGGCGCTGGGCCGGCTCCAGCTTGTCGCGAAGGATGCTCTCGCGGCCGATCTCGTTGATCAGCTGGTTCTCGGCTCCGGCGAGCTCGATGTCGGCCGGGATGTAGTGGACGCCCATCTGAGGGGCCTCCTGCACCACGTCCGTGACGGTGGTATCCGGGTCGACGAGGAGGTGGTAGATGGTCTTCTCGAGCTCGCCTGGCGGCTTCATGTAAAGCGTTAGGTGCCCCTGGGCGTCGAGGTCGATCAGGAGAACCCGCTGGCCCAGTTCCGCAAGGGCTGCGCCGAGGTTCACGGCGGTGGTGGTCTTGCCAACACCCCCCTTTTGCATCGCGACGGCGATCGTTCGGGCCAAGAGTGAACCGAGTCTAACGGAACCCGGGCATTCTGGCCTGACCGCAGAGACCTAAATGCCCGTCATTTAGAATGGCGGCGCCCGTGATCATCGACGTAATCGTCGTCCTGGTGCTCATTGTCGCGCTGGTGATCGGTTATCAGCGTGGCGTGATCCAGCCTCTTATGGCCGAGATCTTCTTCTTCGGCACCCTCCTGGCTGTCTTCCGGTTCCACGACCAGTACACGACCGAGATGCAGAAGCTGCTTCACCTCAACGCCGTGTTGAGCGTGTTCGTCGCCCTGATCCTCGCCGTCGTCCTGGGCGCGATTGGTGGCGCGATCGGTGGCGCGTTCCACCGGATGGAGTCGATTCGCGGCGTCGACGGGTTGCTCGGCGTTTTCGTGCACGGCTTCGTGACCCTGATCGTGATCTACCTAGCGGTCTCGGCGCTGGTGACGCTGGACAATGCGTTCCAGCCGGCGTTGCAGACCGCCAGCCTCACCCTCAAGCAGGTCAACCAGCTGGAGAACGAGATCCTATCCAACCCCTTCACCTCGGCCCTGGTGTCGAAGTCGGACATGCAGGCGTTGAAGACGGCCGCGGCGAAGTCCAACGCGGCCCACCTCGATTCCGTGGGCGGGATCCACCAGCTGCAGCAGATCTATTCGAACTTCCTCCAGCCGCAGCTGCACAGCTCGCGGACGGTGCCCTTCATCCTCCGCATCGGCCAGCATCTTCCGTTCCTCGGCCATGTCGGGCCCAGCGACCTGAAGCCGATCACGACGCCCCCGTCGCCGACACCCAAGGCCAGCCCGACGCCGAGCCCTCACAAGTAATAGCCTTCTCGTTACGAGATGCTGGACCTGGCCCTTACCCCTGACCAGGAGCAGCTGGTCTCCACCGTCCGGGAGTTCTGCGCGCGGGAGTTCGCACCCCACATCCAGGCCAACGATCGTGCCCGCCATCACGACCCGGACATCTTCGCCAAGCTCGCGTCTATAGGCCTTCCCGGCGTGTGCTTCCCGCAGCGCTACGGCGGGGTCGGGCTGGATTACCTCTCCTTGGGCCTGGTCTGCGAGGAGCTCGAGTACGTCGACACGGTGTACCGCACAGTCCTTTCGGTGCATGTCGGGCTGGTGGGGATGGGCCTGTACACCTGGGCGTCCGAAGAGCAGAAACAGAGCTGGCTCGTGCCGATGGCGTCGGGCCAGAAGCTCGCCTGCTATGGGCTCACCGAGCCCAACGCCGGCTCTGACGTGGCTTCGATGCAGTCGACGGCACGGCGCAGCGGTGACGGCTACGTGCTGAACGGCGAGAAGACATGGGTCTCGGACGCCGACACTGCAGATTTCCTCCTCGTCTTCGCCAAGACGGACCCGAAGGGCGGCTCGCGTGGCGTGACCGCATTCATGCTCGACCGCGCCGCCTGCGGAAAAGCGCTGCGCACGAGCGCCATCGAGGACCGCCTCGGGATCTGGGCCGGCGACGTCGGATCGATCTCCATGTCCGGCATCGAGGTGCCGGAGGCCAACCGCATCGGGGACGAGGGCGACGGTTTCAAGATCGCAATGAGCTGCCTCGACAACGGCCGCTACACGGTGGCGGCCGGCGCGACGGGCACGGTGCGCGCCTGCCTCGACGCTTCGGTCAAGTACGCGCGGGAACGCAAGACCTTCGGCCAGGAGATCGGCCGCTACCAGCTGGTGCAGCAGATGATCGCGCGTATGTCACGGGACTACGAGATCTGCCGCCTGCTCTACCACAAGGTCGCGTGGATGAAGAACACCGGCCTGAGGCACACGCGCGAGGTGTCGATGGCCAAACAGTACGCAACCGATGCGGCCTTCAACGCCGCCAACGATGCGATCGAGGTGCACGGGGCGTACGGCTACTCGGCCGAGTACCCGGTCGAGCGCTTCCTCCGCAACTCGAGGGCGCCGATCATCTACGAGGGCACTCGCGAGATCCACACCATCCTGCAGGGCGAGTACGCGCTGGGCTACCGCGAGGACCGCCCGCTCAAGAAGTCACTTCCTCCATATCGACCTGATTGACCCCAATCGTGGCCGTGGCCGCGCGACCTCCCCTTCGGCGTCTCGGACAGCTGGACTTCGCGCTTCTTTCGATCTACTGGGTCGCGATCGGCTACCTGTGGACGAGCCTCGGCGGCCTGATCATCCCGGACCTCGTGCTGCAGCTCGTGGGCACCGCGAACGAAGGCGTGGCGCTGGCGGTGCTCGAGGGGGTCGGCTCGCTGATGGCCGTGGTCTGGCAGCCGGTGGTAGGAGCCGTTTCGGACCGTGCGCGCACTCCCTGGGGCCGCCGCCGGCCTTTCATCGTGATCGGGACGGCCGGCGACGTGATCTTCCTGGTCGGCCTTGCCCTTTCCGGCAGCTTTTGGTTCGTGCTGATGTTCTACTTCCTACTCCAGACGGCGTCCAACACGGCCCAGGGGCCCTACCAGGGCCTGCTGCCGGACGTCGTCCCGGAAGACCAACGGGGCGCGGCGTCGGGCTACTACGGCATCTCCAACGTCGTCGGCCTGCTTTTGGGCACGGTGGGAGCCGGGTTCATCCTCGCGCATGCGGGGCGCACCGCTGCGATCCTGAGCATCTGCGTGCTGCTGGTCGTCACCATGCTGCCCACGGTCCTGCTTATCCGGGATCGGGCCGAACCCTCCCGCGCCCAGTTCACGGGCGTGAGGCAGGCCGTGACCACGACCTTCGCCGAGCCGTGGCGCAACCGGGCCTTCCTGTGGCTCATGGCCTCGCGCTTGCTCATCCTCATGGGTTTGGTCGGCGTTCAGAGCTTCGTCCTGTTCTACTTCAACAATGTCTTTTTCAAAGGCGATCGCACCGCCACGATCACGGCCAGCTACACGCTGCTCGGGCTGGTGATCATTTGCGCCTTCGCCATCTCCCTCCCGGCGGCTCGAGCCTCAGATCGAGTGGGCCGGCGGCCGCTGATCGCCACCGGCGGCCTGCTCGGCGCGGCCGGGATGCTGATGCTGATGTTCAGCCACTACCAGCTGCTCCCCTTCCAGGCCGTACACCCGCTCGCCCAGGCCCTCAAGGTCCCGGATCTTGCCGCGCAGGCGACGCTGGTCGGGATCTTGATCGGGATCGGTTACGGCTTGTTCTTCTCGGTCGATTGGGCTTTCATCCAGGATGTGATCCCGCATGAGGAAGCAGGCCTGTTCATGGGCTTCAGCAACATCGCGACGGCGGGTTCGGGAGTCATCGCGCGCCTGGTCGGGGGTTTGCTGCTGCAGCAGTTCAACGGCGGCCCCCAGATCCTGGGCCTTCCCGGAGGATTCCCCGTCATCTTTGGCGTCTTCGGAATCTGGATGGTCGCCGGCTCGGTGGCGATCGTGAAAGTGCCGGAGCATCGACGGTGATGAACCTTGACGGGCTGAGCGCGTGGGGAGGCCTGGCCGGCGGCGACGCGACCGCCGGCGCCGACATCGTGGTGGCCGGAATCGCCTACGACGGCTCGGCCGTCTACCGGAAGGGCGCGGCCCTGGCGCCCCAGCACATTCGAAGCATGTCCGGCGTCATGCCCCCGGTCACCGAGGACGGGACGCTGCTTGGTGGGTTGCGCGTGCAGGACATCGGCGACCTCGACCCCGGGCCGGACATCGAGAAGGGTTGGAGCGCGGTGGCCGACAGGCTGGCGCGGATCCCGGTCGAATCCTTCCTGACCGTGCTCGGCGGAGACCACTGCACGGCGATCGCGACATTGGCCGCGCAGCAGCGGCGCCACCCTGGCCTTGCCGTGCTCTGGGTCGATGCCCACCCTGACCTGTGCGATTTCTCGCGCGGCGGCCGCTGGACCTGCGGCTGCGCGCTGCGCCGGGCATTGGACGTCTCCGGAATAGACCCCGGGAACGTGGTGGTGGCGGGCGGTCGCGATTACGATCCCGAGGAGCTGGAGTTCATTTCCGACTGCGGCATCCTACTCGTGGGGGCCCCCGAGCTCGCGCGCGACCTCCAGGGATCCGCCAGGAAGATCGCCGAGCGGCTGGCCGGGCGCCAGGTCCACGTTTCATTCGACATCGACGTCCTCGATCCCGCGTTCGCCCCCGGCACCGAGATCCCATCACCCGGCGGCCTGTCGACCAGGCAGGCGCTCGACCTGCTGGCCGCCGCCACCGCAGGCTCGGAGGTGGTCGGCTTCGACCTGGTCGAAGTGTCGCCGCCTTTCGACCAGGGCGAGATCACGACGCTGGCGGCGCTCAAGGTGATCTTCGAGGTCTGGGGCGCGAGATGGAGGGCCGGACGCTCCGTCGGTCCGCCGGCCGAGGGTCATGGAAAGCGCTGACGTAGTCATCGCGGGTGGCGGCGTCATGGGCTGCGCGCTGGCGTACCAACTGGCCAAGCGCAACGTCAACGTTCTGCTGCTCGAGCGTGAGACGCTTGGCTCCCAATCCACCGGGAAGTGCGCGGGCGGGGTGCGGCAGCAGTTCTCCATGGAGGCCAACGTGCGCCTGCAGATGCTGTCGGTGCGCATGCTCAATGACTTCGAGCGCGAGACCGGCCATCCCGCCGATTTCCGCCAGATCGGCTACCTGTTCCTGCTGACCCTGCCCCAGCAGGTTGAGGAGTTCCGCCACAACATGGAGATGTGGCAGCGGGTCGGTCTCAAGGAGGCGCGCTGGGTCGACCCCGCCGAGGCCGCCCGGATGGTGCCTGTGCTCAACGTCGACGACGTGCTCGCCTGCACCTTCTGCCCGAGTGATGGGATCGCGAGCCCGGCGGACGTGACGGCGGGCTACGTGGAGTCGGCCCGGCGATTGGGCGCGAGGCTGGAAGAAGGCGTCGAGGTGGTTGGAATCGACGTGGCCGCGGGCCGCGTGCAGGGCGTTCGCACATCGAAGGGCGACGTGGCGACCCCGGTCTTCTTCAATTGCACCGGCGCGTGGTCTGCATCGATCGGGCAAATGGCCGGCCTCGGGATCCCGATCCTCCCGTACCGCCGCCACATCGTCGTCACCGGGCCGTTCCCGGCGGTTTCGAGGACGAATCCCATGACCGTCGATTTCCGCACGTCGTTCTACTTCCACCCGGAGGGGGATGGGCTGCTGCTGGGGATGAGCGACCGCGACGAGCCCTCCACCTTCAGCACAGAGGTGAGCTGGGACTTCCTCGAGAAGGTGTTCGAGGAGGCCGCCAGGCGCGCGCCGGAGCTAGCGGGAGCCGGCGTCAAGACGGCGTGGGCGGGGCTTTACGAGACCACTCCGGACCAGCAAGCGATCCTTGGCCCCACCGGTGAGCTCGATGGATTCTGGTGCGCGGCCGGGTTCAGCGGCCATGGGTTCATGCAGGCGCCCGCGGCCGCACTGCTGCTCTCTCAGCTGCTGCTCGACCACCGATCCGATGTCGACATCTCGCCCTTCTCGATGTCGCGATTTGGCAAGGGCTCCCTGGTCCGCGAGAGGAATGTGATCTAAGCGTCCCGAAGGGACGTCAGCGGCGGAAGATCAGCGCCAGGATCATCAGAATCACGCCCCCCACCAGGAGGAGGCCCGAGCAGCCGACCTGGACGACCGTGTAAACGATGCCCCCGCTCGAAGCGTAAGTCTCCGAATACTGTCGGCGGCGGCGTGTCCGAAGCGCCGCGGCGATGCCGGCGAGCCCGACCAGCAAGGCCAACAGGCCCAAGCCGAATCCCCCCGCGCTCTGGCCGAACACCGTCTCTCAGTATGCCTTCGGCCGGGGAGCCTCTACGATTCAGACCCGTGGCAAGGATCCTTCTGCTTGGCTCGACCGGATTTTTCGGACGTGGCGTCGCGCATAGGCTGATCGACGGAGGGCACCAGCTCAGGGTCCTGGTCCGCGACCCCCTGAAGGCGGCGGCGTTCAAGGTGCGAGGCGCGCAGGTGATGGTCGGCGATGCGCTGAATCCTTCGGCCGTCGTGCAGGCGGCTCAGGGGGTGGAGCACCTCATCAGCCTGGTCGCGGTGCGACGTAACCGGCCGCAGTCGTACCTGGCGGTGAACGTCGACGGAGCGCGCATCGTCGGCGAGGCGGCCAAGGCCGCGGGGGTCAAGTCGGTGGTTTTCGTCAGCGCCATCGGGGCGCGCCTTGACGCACACTACAAGTACCTGAGCTCGCGCTGGATGGGAGAGCAGGAGCTCGCCAAGACCGGAGTCCCCGGCACGATCCTGCGTTTCTCTTTTGTGCTCGCCGAGGAGGGAGGAGTCCTCAAAGATTTCGAGCGCGCCGCCAACTTCGGGCCCTTTCTGATCATTCCCGGCAACGGCCAGACGCAGCTGCAGCCGATCCTGAGAGAGGAGGCCGCGCGGTGCGTGGTGGAGACCATCGACCACCCGGAGCTGCTCGGCAAGATCATCGAGCTTGGCGGACCGGAGGTCGTGACCTATGAGCAGATGTTCGACTGGTTCGTCCAGGCGCGCGGGATCAAGAAGCGCAAGCTGAAGCTGCCCGTCGGTTTGCTGATACCCGGGGCCGTCGTTATGGAGGCCCTGCTCAAGGATCCCGTGGTCACTCCCGACGAGATCAACACGATCCAGCTGCCGAACGTCGCCGATGGCATCGACTCGGTCAGCTCTCACTTCGGATGGCGTCCCACGGCACCCAGCTCCTGGGCCCCCGTCCACTGGAAGAAACCGGCCCGCTGAAGCTGCGCGCGTTCTTCGGCCTGCCGGTGCCCCCGACGCGCCGCGAGCCGCTGTCCCGCTATCTCGAGGCGTGCGCATCGATCGCGCCGAATTTCCGCTGGGTCCCGCCGGCCAACCTGCACCTGACGGTGCGATTCATCGGGGCGGTCGAGCGCGACCTCGTCGACGGCATCGCCGAGAGCCTGGCGGCCCAAGGCCTACCGGGGTTCGAGCTCGAGCTTGGCGACATCGGGACCTTCAGGCGCGGGCGGCTCGTCCGGGTCGTGTGGATGGGGCTGCGCTCAGGAGCCCTGCAGGCCTCGGAGCTTGCTGAGCGGCTCGAGGCCGCTTGCGGGCGGGCCGGCCTCGCACCCGAGTCCCGACCCTTCCAACCTCACCTGACGCTGGCACGAGCCCGCGACAGGGACGGCGGGCTGCTGCCGGTACTGCCCGAGGCCCCGCACATCGAGTCGTGGCACGCCCAGGAGCTGGTGCTCTATCAAAGCCGGCTGGGCCGCGCCGGCGCTTTATACGAGCCGCTGCGGGTTCTACGCCTGGATTGAGGCGGCTCCCGCTTCAGCGCACTCGAGGTCTTGCTCCGGGCGCGCGCCGCTGACGCCGATCGCGCCCACCACGGCCCCGCCGCGCTTGATGAGCGCCGAACCCGGGCCTGGGATGAGCGGCACCCTGGCCAGGCGGTCGGCGGCCTTGAAGAAGCCCGGCCGGTCCTGGGCGGTCTGGGCGAGCCAACCACCGTCACGCAGGAACATCGCCGCACCGACCGCCTTGGCCTCGGCGATCTGGGGCGAGATCGGCGGCGCGCCGTCCATGCGCCCGAGCGCTACGAGCAGGCCACCCGCGTCGACGACCGCCACCGTGACCTTCAGGTCGAGCAAGGCAGCTTTGGCGTGCGCGCTGGCCATGGCCTTCTGGGCATCTGCGAGGGTCAGCTCCATATACCCTGTAGTTTCGCATGGACCTGGGCGGGCGGGTCGCGATCGTCACCGGCGGCGGCACCGGCATCGGCCGCGCCGTCTCGATTCGCCTCGCCAGGTCCGGCGCTAAGGCCGTGCTGGTCAACTACTCGCGCTCCGCGAAAGATGCGGAGGCTACGGCGCAGGAGCTGGAGGCGCTCGGGGTCGAAGCGGTCGCGCACCAGGCCGACATCGCCGACGAAAAGGCTGTCCGGCGAATGGTCACGGCTTGCGTCGAGCGTTTCGGCGCACTGGACCTCCTGGTCAACAACGCAGGCACGACGCGCTTCATCCCGCATTCCGACCTCGATGCGCTGACCGACGAAGTTTGGGACGAGATCTTGAGCGTGAACCTCAAGGGAACGTTCTACTGCTGCCGCGCCGCGGCCCCCGAGCTCAGGAAGAGCAGTGGGGCAATCGTCAACGTAGCTTCGATCTCCGCCTACCGAGCGACGGGCTCATCGATCGCCTACGCAGTCTCGAAAGCCGGCCTGGTCCAGCTCACTCGGGCGCTCGCCCTTTCGCTCGCGCCGGAGGTCAGGGTCAACTCCGTGTCGCCCGGCCTGGTGTCGACGCGATGGTTCCGCAGCCGCTTCGGCGACGATGCGGCTCTCGCGCAGGAAGAGTCGTTCGCAAGGGCGACTCCTCTGCGGCGCATCGCGTCGTCCGATGACGTCGCGCGCGCCGTCGTCGCGCTCCTCGAGAACGATCTGATCACGGGGCAAGACCTGGTCGTCGACGGCGGCAAGAACGTCCTCTACTGATGGTTCGGCGCAGGCTACTTCTTTAGGGTTGGCGGCGAACTGACTTTCGGGGCTTGCCAATTGTTATGGACCCTAATACTGTTGGCAACGGCCCCGAGGGAAACGTTCGAGGGGGCAGGAACAGGCCGCAAGGCCGGTACCAGCCCTCAAGAGGCGATCCGTCGGGGTCATTTGTTTTGGCGCCGGAAACGCGGTTCTGCGCGTTAGGCTGAGCGCCGATGAAGGTCGCCCAGCGCTCCCCACGACGAGCCGATTCTGCCGTGCCCAATGCCGTCGAAGTCTCGATCGTGATGCCTTGCCTGGACGAGGCCGAGACCCTGGGCGCCTGCATCCGCAAAGCGCAGCGGGCAATCGAGGAGCACGGGCTGTCCGCGGAGATCGTGGTCGCCGACAACGGCAGCACCGACGGATCGCAGGTCATCGCACGGGAGCTCGGCGCACGCGTGGTCGACGTTGCCAGGAAGGGATACGGCAGCGCGCTGATCGGCGGCATCGACGCCGCTCGCGGCGCGATCGTGATCATGGGCGACGCCGACGACAGTTACGACTTTGCCGCGATCGAACCACTGGTCGAAAAGCTCCGCGAAGGTTTCGACCTAGTAGTCGGGAACCGCTTCTCCGGCGGTATCGCGAGCGGCGCCATGCCATGGTCGCATCGGTGGGTCGGCAACCCGGTGCTGACCTGGATCAGCGGCGTCCTTTTCCACACACCTGTCGGTGACATGCATTGCGGCCTGCGGGGTTTCCGCAAAGATGCTTACGAGCGAATGCGTCTGCGCGCGACGGGCATGGAGTTCGCGAGCGAGATGGTTATCAAGGCGTCGCTCCAGCGCATGAAGATCGCCGAGGTACCGGTCACTCTGAGCCCGGACGGGCGCTCCCGCCCCCCGCACCTGCGCACCTGGCGCGACGGATGGCGCCACCTGCGTTTCATGCTCCTGTTCAGTCCGCGATGGCTGTTCCTGTATCCAGGCCTCGCCATATTCGTCGCCAGCATGGCTGTGGGCGCATGGCTGGAGACCGGGCCTGTGTACATCGGCCGTGTTGGATTCGACATCCACACGCTGTTGCTGGCCGGGTTCGGATGTTTAATCGGTTTTCAACTGGTCGTCTTCGCGGTGTTCACCAAGGTGTTCGCGATGCAGCAGGGTTTTCACCCGCCCAATGCCACATATCGCGCGATGTTCCGTTACGTGAAACTCGAAACCGGACTTGCCATCGGTGGGGTGATGTTCGCGGCCGGGACCGTGGGCCTGGCGATTGCGGTGTTGAGCTGGGGTGCGGTTGGCTTTGGCGCCCTTGATCCGCGTGTGACCATGCGTGAGGTGATCCCTGCCGCCCTCTTGCTGACACTGGGTGCGCAGACCATATTCGCCAGCTTCTTCCTGAGCATCCTGGGCATCGACGAACAAGGCGAGAGCGTTGCCTAGGAGCGTCACCGCCCAGGCTTACTGCGTGGTCGGCTCGGGTTCAGCCGGTATCTCGCGCGCTCAGGGCTCTGCTCATCCTGCGACGCTGCGCCAGAGCAGCCAGGCCCGGGGGCGCGGCTGCGAGACCTGGAGGCGGGCAGGCTGGCTAGATGGTAAGGAGGGGTGCGTCTACTACGCCCACGTCGACGACCTGTTCGAGCTCACTCGGCGAATACCGGCCACTCGCGCCGAGATAGCCTGGGTGTGACTCGCGTCGCTCAGTAGACCGGTGAGTCGGTGCTCACCGCCTCCAGCCATTTGCGGCAGGAGGTCAAGAATCGAGCCGCCTGGAGGCCGTCCAGCACGCGGTGGTCGAACGAGAAGCAGAGGTACATCATCGGCTTGATCCCGATCATCCCGTTGATCGCCACGGGGCGCTCGACGATCGCCTCCATGGTGAGGATGCCCGCCTGGCCCGGGTTGATGACCGAGTAGCTGAACAGGGTTCCAAAGGTGCCGGAGTTGTTGACAGTGAAGGTTCCTCCAGACAGGTCGTCGGCTTTGAGCTGCTTGTTCCGGGCCCGCGTCGCGACGTCGTTGATGGCGCGGGCGATACCCGCGATGGAGAGCCCGTCGGCCCTGCGGATCACCGGGACCACGAGCGTGTCCTCGAGCCCGACGGACACGCCGACGTTGATGTCGCGGTGCACGATCAGCTCCGTATCGTTGAAGGTCGCGTTCACCTCCGAATGCTCACGCAACGCGGCTACGGTGGCAGCGATCACGTAAGGCAGGTAGGTCAACGAGAAGCCTTCCTGCTTCTGGAACGCGGCCTTGTTGGCGCTGCGGTTGGCGACCACGCCCGACATGTCGGCCTCCTGCGTCTGCCAGGCGTGGGGGATCGTGCTCTTCGAGCGCGACATGTTCTCGGCGATCAGGCGCCGGACCCGGGTGAGCTGCACCACCTGGTCGCCCTCTCCCGGCTTGGGCGCGGACGATGGGGCCGGCCCGGGAGCGGCGGAGGCCGTCCGCGCTTTGGCGGCGAACTCCTGCACGTCTTTCTTGGTGACCCGTCCGCCCATCCCGGTCCCCGTCACCTTCGACAGGTCGATCTTCAGCTCGGAGGCGACCATCTGCACGGCGGGCGAATAACGGTGGGCATCGCCGGTCGATTGGCCCTCGCCGCTCGGCTTCGTGGGGAGGTCCTCGCCGCCCTGCGTCGCGGGGAGGTCGTCGCCAAGCGAGGGGTGGGGAGATGAAGCTTCCGGTGGCGGCTTGGGCGACGGGACGGCCGGCGCGGTTGGCGCAGCTTCCTCCGGCGTCTTGGGCGACGAGACGGCCGGCGCGGGCGCCGGGGCTTCGGGCGAGGCGCCGACCTCGTCGTCGGCACCGATTTCCACCACGGCGATTTCGGCGCCGGCCGACACGGTCTGGCCCTCCTTGGCCAGGATCTCGCGCAGGATGCCCGACACCGGCGCCGGCACCTCGGCGTTCACTTTGTCGGTGTCTACCTCGAGCATCGGCTCGAACTCGACCAACTTGTCGCCCGGCTTGACCAGCCACTTGGAGATGGTCCCCTCGTGGACGGACTCGCCCAGTTGGGGCATCACGACACGGGTCGTCTTGGCTGCCATCAGAAGGCGGCAAGGTCGCGAAGGACCTTGGTGATCTTGTCCGGGGTGGGCATGAAGTATTCCTCCATCGGCACTGCGTAAGGCATCGAAGGGACGTCGAGCCCGCCGAACCGCTTGACCGGTGCGTCGAGCCATTGCCACGCTTCGTCGGCGATCAGCGCGGCAACCTCGGAGCCGATCGATACGCTGAAGTTGTCCTCATAAAGGACCAGGCATTTGCCCGTCTTGCGCGCCGACGCGATGATCGCGTCCTTATCAAGCGGGTACACGGTCCGGAGGTCGACGATCTCCACGCTGACCCCATCCTGGTCGAGCGCCTTGGCGGCCTCGAGCGCGTAGTGGACCATGAGGCCGTAGCAGAAGACCGAGATGTCGGCCCCTTCGCGCACGGTGCGCGCGACCTGCAACGGGATCAGGTACTCGCCTTTGGGCACGGCCTCCTTGAACATGCGATAGAGCCGCTTGTGCTCGAAAAAGAGCACCGGGTCGGGGTCGCGGATGGCCGCCAGAAGGAGCCCTTTCGCTTCGTAAGGGCTGGACGGGATGACGATCTTCAAGCCGGGGGTCGCGAACCGCGCCTCGATCGACTGCGAGTGATACAGCGCGCCGTGCGCGTGGCCTCCCATCGGCGCCCTCACGACCATGGGCACGCCCCAGTCGCCGTCGCTCCGATAACGGAACTTGGCGATCTCGTTGGTGATCTGGTTGAAAGCCATGTGTGCGAAGTCGACGAACTGCATTTCTGCGACGGGGCGCTTGCCGGCAATGGCCAGGCCCAGCGCAACCCCGGCGATCGACGACTCCGCCAGGGGAGTGTCGATGACCCGCTTTTCGCCGAAGCGGCTGCGCAGGCCGTCCGTGACCAGGAACACTCCACCTTTCTGGCCGACGTCCTCGCCCAGGACCATCACCCGCTCGTCACGTTCCATCTCCTCGGTCAGGGCTGAGCGGAGCGCGGCGACCATGTTCATCTCTTCGGTCTCCACGCCCGCCGCCGGGTCGATCCGCTTCGGCACATCGGTCGAGTAAACGTTGGTCAGCGCGTTCTCGGGCGGCGGGTCGGGCGACTCCATGCCCTCGCGCGTCGCCTGGGTCACCTCATCCTTGACGCGCTCCTCGAGCTCGGCCACCTCCTTGAGCGAAAGCACCCCTTCGTCCAGCAGCCGCTTCTTGAACTGCTCCAGGCAGTCGTTGAGCGCGAGGTGGTCGATCTCCTCCTGCGTACGGTAGCGGCGCTGGTCGTCCTCCGAGGAGTGTGCGCCCAGGCGGTCGACGAGGGTTTCGATGAGCGTTGGGCCGTCGCCGGCACGCGCCCGCGCGACGGCTTCCTTCGAGACGACATAGCACGTCACGGGATCTCGTCCGTCGACGGTGATGCCAGGGAACCCGTAGCCGGCCGCTCGCTGGGCCACGTACTCGATGCCGTACTCCTTGCGCATCGGCGTCGAGATGGCGAAGCCGTTGTTCTGGCACACGAAGATCTCCGGCAACCTGTAGATCGAGGCGAAGTTGAAAGCCTCGTGCGTGTCGCCCTCGGCCCCCGCGCCCTCTCCGTAGCAGGTCATCACGACCTTGTCGGTTCCGTCCATCTTCAGCGAGTAGGCAACGCCCGCGCCGTGCACCATCTGGGTTGCCACCGGTGAGCCGCCGGAGATGATGTTGAGCCTTGTGTCCGAGAAGTGCCCCGGCGTCTGCTTGCCGCCGGACGCGGGGTCGGCGGCCTTGGCGAGGACCGAGAGCATCAGGTCGAGCGGCGACATGCCCATGCGCATGTTCAGCACCACGTCGCGGTAGTACGGCGAGATCCAGTCGTACTTGGGTTTCAACGGCCAGCCCACGCCGATCTGCGCAGCCTCGTGGCCGGCGCACGAGATGATGAAAGGTGCGCGCCCCTGCCGGTTCAGGACCTGGAACCGGTAGTCGACCTGGCGGCCCAGCAGGATGAAGTGGAACCACTCTTTCAGGATCTTCTCGTCCAGGTCGGTGTCTCGCCACGCCACCGGCTCCTGGAAGCGCCACTCAGGGTTGAAGGTGGGTCCTTTGGTCTTGACGGTCTGGGCCATCGCTCTCAGCTAGATGTGGATGGCGTGGCCGTCCACGGCCAGTGCTGCTTCCATGACGGCCTCGCTGAGAGTTGGATGAGGGTGGATGTTGCGTCCCAGCTCCCAGGCATCGCCCTGGAAAAGCTGGGTGAGCGCGGGCTCGGCGATCAGCTCGGTCGCATAGGGACCGACGATGTGAGCGCCCAGCATCCTGCCGGTCTTGCCGTCGGCAACGATCTTGACGAAGCCGCCGGTCTCACCGTGGATGATGGCGCGCCCAAGCGCGCTGAACGGGAAGCGGCCGATCTTCACCTCAACTCCCTTGTCCCGCGCCTGCTTCTCGGTCAAACCGACCGATGCGATCTGCGGGTGAGAGTAGGTGCACCGCGTGACCAGCTCCTGCTCCATGGGCGCGACCCGCTGGCCGGCGATGTCCTCGACAGCGGTCATGCCCTCGTGCGCAGCCGCGTGAGCCAGCAGGTATCCGCCTACGACGTCGCCGATCGCGTGGATGCCTTCGGCCGACGTCTTCATCCACTCGTCGACCTTGACGAAGCCGTTGGGGTGGGTCTGGACGCCGACCTGCTCGAGGCCGACGTCCTTCGACCTCGGAGCTCGGCCCACGGCCACCAGGAGCTGTTGTGCCCACACCTCGCCCTGGTCGGTCTCGACGCTCACGCCGCCCCGCGCCTTCTTGGCGCCCTTGACCTTGACGCCGAGACGGCAGTCGATGCCGGCCTTCTTGAACTGGGACAGCATCTCCTTGGAGATCTCCTCGTCCTCGAGAGGCACCAACCTGTCCAGCGCCTCGAGCAGGGTGACTTTGACGCCGAGCTGGCTGTAAAGGGTTGAGAACTCGACTCCGACCGCGCCGGCGCCGATGATGCAGATCGACTCGGGAACGCTGGTGGCAAGGGTCGCGTTGTCCGACGAGACGATGAACTGGCCGTCGAACTCGAGCCCGGGGAGCGACCTGACCGTCGAGCCGGTCGCCACGATGAGGTTCTTGGCCTTGACCTGCTTGCCGCCGACGTCGATGGTATTGCGGTCGCGGATCTTCCCGAGGCCCTCGATGACCTCGATCTTGTTCTTCTTCATCAGGTACTGCACGCCCTTGTGCAGCTGGCTCACGATCCCGTCGCGGCGGGCAGCGATCCGGGTGTAGTCGTACTGCACCTTGTCGGCGTTGACCCCGAATTCCGGACCCCGAGCGGCTACGCGGTGGTACAGCTCTGACGACTCCAAGAGCGCCTTGGTCGGGATGCATCCCAGGTGGAGGCAAGTCCCTCCGAGCTTGTCGGCCTCGACCAGCGCGACTTTCAGGCCGAGCTGCGTCGCCCGGATGGCGGCTGGATAACCACCCATGCCACCCCCCAGGATCGCCACGTCGAAATCAGAGGCGGCCATCTGACCTAAGTGTAGGTGCCGCCAGTCCCCCGCTTCAGGAACTTGCGGGCGGCTTGTGAGGCGTGGTTCGGTTCGACGGCGGTGTAGCGGCAGCGGCCGGCCGTGCTCGGCGACGCGTCACCGGCACCCGCTTGACACGAGGTTCAGCTTGGCGCGGGCGAAGTCCGCCTGGTCGGTGACCGGCATGCCCGCCACGGGATTGCCATAGAGGTCGATCGCGCGATAGTAGAGAGCGGGGCTCGTGACGTAGGGCATGACGAAGCCGTCGACGGCGCCGGACGGATTCAGGCATGGATCTGTGCGCAACGCGGCGAGCGCCTGCATGTCCGCCACCTCGCGGGCCATCACCTGGGTCTTGGCCGCTGCGTAGTCGACCAGCAGCACGCTGCTGTTAAAGCAGGCGAGAAACAGGCAGGCGATGAGCGCCGGGCGCCAGGTGCCGCGCCAGGGCAGCCGGGGCGCGAGGCTCGCCAGGAGGATGAGCCACAGGACGGCCCCGACGTAGACGTATCTCCCAGAGGCCGACTGTTCGACGCCCAGCTGGGCCCGAGTGAGACCGGTCAACCCATAGAAGGCCACGAGGCCGACGGCCGAGGCTGCCGCGAGCGGGTCGGGCCGCTCCCGCCACCACGAAAACGCTACCGCCGCAAGAGCCGGCAACAAGACCACGAATGACGCCTGTCCGGTCACCCCGATGAGGCCGGCGACGCCGCCCGCCAACCCCCATGCGATGTAAGCCGGCAGCACGAGCACGTTGGCGGCGCTGGGTGGCGGAACCGTCGGAGTCCCATGCCGGCCGAACGCGAGGTACCAGGCTCCAAACGCCAGGACGACCGGCGCGAACCAAAGGAGGTCGCGGCGTGGGGTTCGAGCCAGGATCAACCGCGCGCCGGCCACCATGGCGAAGAAGAGCCCGATCGCGGAGAAGGTCATAGAAGCGGTGGCGAGGATGGCCGCGATCGCGAGGCGGCCGCGCCCTGGCGTCCCTTCGATTGCGAGCAGAAGTCCCAGGCCGCACGCCACCGAGCCGACGAACGCGAGCTGAAAGGCCCAGAGCAAATCCTCCCAACCGGCCCCGAGAACGAGCAGCAAAGCCGCGCACGCGAGAGCGATGGCGTCGCCGGCCCGTCTTCGTATCAGCTCGAAAAGCAGCAACGCACAGGCCGCATGCGACACGAGCAGCGCAAGCATGTAGGGCAAGTACGTCCGAATGCCCACCGTCGATAGAAGCACGGCGTAAATCGCGCGTAGCGCCATCACGGGGTGCTCGTTGTGCGGATCCAGGTAGGTAACCCAGGTCCAGTCGGGCGCGGTCAGGATAAAAGACCACTCGTCGAAATAGAAGGTGTAGCTCCTGGCGAGCCACAGGATCGCTGAGCATGCGGCGAGGGCCGCGACCACCACGATGAACCTGGCGTGCTTGATCCGTAGGCCCCCGACCGACATCAGGCGGCAGCCGAAAGGCGTATCGCGACCTGCGGCCCGATGATCCTCAAGAGCTGCGTGGCCAGGTAGGGAAGGGTCAGGTCGTTGCTGAGGATGGGTTGCGCCTGGCCGGCGCGCTCAGCCGCAGCGCAGCTATCCCCGCTCGGCGAGCGGGACGGGCTTTCGAGGTTCGGGACCGATGTACTCCGACTGCGGCCGGATGATCCTGTTGTTGGCGCTCTGCTCGAGCACGTGGGCGGTCCAGCCGGCGGCGCGGGAAACGGCAAAGGTCGGCGGGAAGTACTCCTTCGGTAGGCCGATCGCCTGCAGGACGCCGGCCGAATAGAACTCGACGTTGGTGGCCTGCGGGCGTTCCGGGTGCTCCTCGTGGAGGATCGCCAGGGCTGTCTCCTCGACCTTTGATGCGAGGTCGTAAAACTGCGGGTTGAGACGCTCGCACATCGCCTTCAGGATCCGCGCGCGCGGGTCGTAGGTGCGGTAGATGCGATGGCCGAATCCCATGAAACGAACCTTCTGCTTTCGGGCCTCGCGCATCCAGCGCTCGGCGTTGGCGGCGGTCCCGATCATCTCGAGCTGGTCCATCACGGCTGAGGGCGCGCCGCCGTGGGCGGGGCCCTTGAGTGCTCCGATCGCTCCGACGAGGCACGAGGCCAGGTCGGAGTCTGTCGACGCGATGACGCGAGCAGTGAAAGTCGATGCGTTCATGCCGTGGTCCGCGAGCAGGACCAAGTAGGTGTTCAGCGCGCGCACGATCTCCGGGCTCGATTCTTTGCCGCTCAGCATGTACAGGTAGTTGGCTGCGTGCCCGAGGTCGGCCCGCGGGGCGATGGCATCGAGGCCGGCCTGGCGCCGGTGGAAATGGGCCAGGATGGTTGGAAACGACGCGGTCGCATGCACCGCCAGTGGGATGGTCGGCTTCTCGAGCCGGTGCTCGACACCCTGCACCGACACGACGCTGCGCAGCACGTCCATCGGGTCGGTGTCCGTGGGCAGCGCGTTCAGCGTAGCCGTAGCGGCCGGGGTCAGAGCGCGGGACGCCGCCATCTCAAGGGTCAGCCCGTCGAGCTCGGCGCGGGTTGGGAGCCGGCCGTACCACAGGAGGTGAGCGACCTCTTCGAACGACATGTCCTCCGCGAGGTCGGCGATCACGTAGCCGCGATAGACCAGCCGGCCGTTATCGCCGTCCACCATGGAGATCGCCGTCTGCGCGGCGATGATCCCCTCGAGGCCGGGAACGTAAGCGCCTGTCATCTGGCGGCCAGCGGCAGCGCCTGCTTGCCGCCCTCGGGCCCGACCCATCGGGATGCCGGCCGGATGATTCGGAGATCGGACAGCGACTCGAGCACGTGTGCGGTCCAGCCCGCGACGCGTGAGGTGGCGAAGATGCAGGTGAACATCTCTTTGGGTATACCGGCTCCGGTCAAAACCACCGAGGCCCAGAAGTCGACGTTGGTCGCGTTGGGCCTTTCGGGATGAGCCTCGTGAAGGATCTGCAGAGCGAGCTCCTCGGTGCGGGCCGCGGTCTTGTAGAGCTGTGGGGCGGCCGTCTTCGCCATCTCACGAAGAATCTTGGCGCGCGGGTCGTAGGTCCTGTATACGCGATGACCGAAGCCGGCGAAACGCTCGTGGCGCGCGTGCGCGTCTTTCATCCACCTCTCCGCGTTGTCGGCTGAGCCGATCTTGTCGAGCATCGAGCGGGCGGCGAGCGTCGCGCCGCCGTGCGCCGCGCCCTTCAAGGCACCGATCGCGCCGACCACGGAGGACGTCAGGTCGCTTCCGGTCGAGGCGATGACACGGGCGGCGAAGGTGGACGCGTTGAGCCCGTGGTCAGCCAGCAGCACCAGGTAATGTCCGACCCAGCTTGCCCGCTCGGTCGGCGGCTCGGTGCCTTCCATCATCCAAAGGAGGTTGGCGGCGTGGTCCAGGTCGGGCCTGGGCTCGACGATGTCTTTGCCCAGTCGCCTCCGATGGGCGGCCGCGACGATGGTGGGAAAGATCGATGTGAGCGCGATCGCCTCGTCCAGCGTCGGCTTCGTGATCGACCTGGTCGCGCCCTGCGCAGAGACGACCGTGCGCAGCGTGTCCATCGGGTCGGTGTCAGGGTCCAGGGCCATCATGGCGCCGAGCGCTGCATCGTTCAGCACGCGGGCCTCGGCCATCTGACGGCGCAGTGCATCGAGCTGGCTCGAGTTCGGCAGGTCGCCCTTCAGCAAGAGATGGACGATCTCCTCGTAGCTGGCGACCGCAGCCAGGTCTTCGATCAGGTATCCGCCCCGATAGATGAGCCGCCCGTTCGCCCCGTCCACCTCGCTCACCGCGGTCTCCGCGGCGACCACGCCCTCCAGCCCAGGACTAAACTCCGTCACGACACGTAAGTGTACGGAGGCCCGGTTCGCGACCGGAACCTCTACAGTTCGGCCGGTGGTGGTCGCAGCGCCGGCCGTCGATTCGCGACCCGTTCGATTCATGACCTGGTTCGCGCTAGTGGTCGCAGTCGCCACCTGCATCGCCTACACGCTCCTGGTCCGGGCGCAGGGCGGCTACGGGGGACTCGACGTGCTGACGGTCCCGTTCGTGACCGGGTACATGCTCCTGATGGGAGTCCTGCTCGCGGTTTCGCTGCAGCGCGCGCTGCCCGTGAACCTGCGCATGCCGCTGCGCGCGGCGGCGGCGGGGGGCCTGCTCGTGCTCGGGATCCTCGCACTCTTTTCGATCGGGCTGCCCCTGGTGGTGGCCGGGGCGATGGCCACAGGAGCCACCGTGCGCACGCTCCGGGGGCCGCATCTGACCGCGACGGCGCTCACCGCTGTGGCGGGCGCAGTGGTGGCCGTCGCGCTGCTGGTGGCCGGCTTCGAGGCGAACCAGAGGTACATCGTCTGTCCCGCGCACGGCACTTACGGGGGCGGAGGATCGGGCTTGGTTACCGGGCCATATCACTACGACTGCGTCGACGGGAGGCTGACTTACTCGTCGGGCGCCTGCCACGGACCGGGCTGCTAGCCGGCTTTCAGACCATCCCCAGCTCCCAGCGCGCTTCCTCGGTCATGCGCTCTGGAGTCCAGACCGGCTCGTAGACGATGTCGACGCCCGCGTCACTGATGCCGGGCAGGGTGAGCAGGTGGTCGCGGACGTCCGCCATCACGTCGGCCGCCATGGGGCATCCGAGGGCCGTCAGGGTCATCTTCACGTCGACGCGCTCGGGCTTGATCGCGATGTCGTAGATCAACCCCAGGTCGACGATGTTGACCGGGATCTCCGGGTCGAAGCACTGCCGCAGGACTTCGATCACGTCCTCGGGTTTGACCGTCGAGTCAGCAGCGACCTGGGACGTCGGGGTGAAGTCCGTCAAGGCTTTTCCAGCGGCAGACCCGCATCTCGCCATGCCATGGTCCCGCCTCTGAAGTTGACCACGTCCTTGACGCCAAGCGCGACCGCCATCTCGGAGGCCACGGCTGACCGCTCCCCGGTCTGGCAGACGAAGACCGTGCGGTCCTGGAACTTTTGCGCGGCCGGGTTGGCCAGGATCGCGTTGAGCACTACGTGGCGCGCTCCAGGTAGGTGTCCCTTGTTCCACTCCCAGTCCTCGCGCACGTCGACGAGCTCGTAGCCTTCGTCGACCAGCTGCTTGATCCCGTCCAGCGTCATCTCGCGAAACGGAGCTTCCTGGTTGGTCATCCCTCTAATCCTCCTCATCATCGGCCAGCCCGTATGCGCCGACCTTCAAGACTTTCAGTGACAGCAACGCGCACTTGATGCGTGCGGGGGAGATGTCGATCCCGAGCTCGCCCAGCACATCCGCCTTGGCGATCTGCTTGGCCTGCTCGAGCGGAAGGCCCTTGATCCGCTCGGTCAGGAGCGAAGCCGACGCCTGCGAGATCGCGCAACCGCGGCCGTGGAACCTCACGTCCTCGATGACCCCGTCCTTGATGCGAAAGTCCATCCCGATCACGTCCCCGCAAAGAGGGTTGTCCTCCTCGTGGCTGATGTCGGGATGCTCGAGACGGCCGAAGTTCCGCGGGTTCTTGTAGTGGTCGAGGATGTACTCGCGGTAGAACTGATCATCCGGGTTGCCTGTGCTCATGCGAATATCCTCTGGGCCTCTTTGATGGAACCGACCAGGCGGTCGACTTCATCCTTCTGCGTGTAGATATAGAAAGAAGCGCGAGCCGTGGCCGGCACGCCCAGTCGGGTCATGAGGGGCATGGCGCAGTGGTGGCCGGCGCGCAGGCACACCTGGTCGCGGTCGGCAATCGTCGCCAGGTCGTGGGGGTGGATCCCGGCGAGCGCAAATGAGATGACTCCCGCGCGGCGTGAGGGCGGCGGACCGTAGACGGTCAGGCCCTCGACCTCGCTCAATGCCTCATACGCATATTCGGTGATCTCGAGCTCGTGCGCACGCACCGCGTCCATGCCCAGGCCGTTGAGATAGTCGACGGCAGCCCCGAGCCCGATCACCTCTGCGATCGCCTGGGTGCCCGCCTCGAACTTCCACGGCAGGTCGTGGTAGGTCGTGCCGTCGACGCGGACAGTCTTGATCATGTCGCCACCGGACATGAATGGGTCCATCGCCTCGAGCAGCTCGCGGCGCCCGTACAGGATGCCGGCGCCCGTGGGCCCCAGCATCTTGTGGCCGCTGAACGCGTAGAAATCGCAGCCGAGCTCCTGCACGTCGACGGGTTGGTGCGGAGTGCTCTGCGCCCCGTCGACGAGCACCGTAGCGCCGGCCCTCTTGGCGGCGGCGACCATCGCGCGGGCCGGGTTGATGGTGCCCAACGCGTTGCTCACCACGTTGAACGCCACGAGCTTCGGCCCGCGCTTCAGCAGGTCGGCGTACTGGTCCTGGCGTAGCTCCCCCTTGTCGTCGATGTCGACGAACTCGATCTTCGCGCCGCGCTCGGCGGCGAGGATCTGCCACGGGACGATGTTGGAGTGGTGGTCGAGGATCGTGAGCACGATCAAGTCGCCGCGCTGGAGGTTCTTGCGGCCCCACGAGTACGCCACCAGGTTGATGGCCTCGGTCGTGCCGCGGGTGTAGATGATCTCCTTGGTCGATCTCGCGTTGATGAGGGAGCGCACCTTTTCCCGCGTGGCCTCGTAGCGGATGGTCGCTTCCTCGGCGATTCGATAGGCGGCGCGGTGGATGTTCGAGTTGAACTTTTCGAAGTACTCGAGCATCGCGCCCGTGACCTGGCGTGGTCGCTGCGACGTGTTCGCGGAGTCGAGATAAGCGATGCCCGTTTCCAGGATCGGGAAGTCTTTCCGAATCGCCGCCACGTCGAAGGTCCGTGCCGCCATCCTCAGTCGGGCACCTCGACGTAGACGTCCTCACCCTCCAGAATCACCGGGTACGTCTTGGCGGGGACGACCGCGGGCAGGCCCGTCACCTTGCCGGTGAGCAGGCTGAAGCGAGAGCCATGCTGTGGGCACTCGACCTGGAGGTCGAAGAGCTCACCTGCGCTCAGCAAGAAGTTCTCGTGCGTGCAAACGTCGCCGATGGCATAGAAGTTGCCGTCCTCAGCGTGGGCAAGGCAGATTTCAGTGCGGTTCACGGTGACCGCCTTGAGCGTCTCGACGGGGACCTCGCCGACCGAAGCGACTCGATGCCTAGCCAAGCCGGGTCTCCAGCTCGGCCTCGATCAGCGTGCGTGCGTGCTCGAAGGGGATGCGGTCGAGCACGTCGCCGAAGAATCCCTGGACCAGCATCCGGCGAGCGGTGGCCTCGGGGATCCCGCGCGAGCGCAGGTAGAACATGTGCTGCGGGTCGATGGGGCCGACCGTCGCGCCGTGCGTGCACCGCACGTCGTTGTTGTCGATCTCGAGCATCGGGATGGACGTTGCCTTGGCGTGATCGGAGAGCACGAGGTTGCGGTTGGCCTGGTAGGCGTCGGACCGCGCGGCGCCCTTCTCGATCTTGATCAAGCCGGCGTAGACGGTCCGCGCCACGTCCTGGAGCGCGCCTTTGAACAGCAGGTCGGATCGCGTGTTGCCGACCTGGTGGTCCTGCAGCGTGTGGAAGTCGAAGAACTGCTCGCCCGAGGCGAGATAGATGGCTTTGAGCTCCGCGTCCGCGCCCGGACCGACAAGGGACGCCTCCACGCGCGTCTTGGAGAAGCGTCCTCCGAGCGTGACGTCGAAAAGGCGCAGGGTCGAATCCTTCTGAAGCTGTGCGCGCTGGTCGGCGAAGTGCCAGGCGTTGCGCCCCCATTTCTGGACCGCCACGTATCCGACCTCCGAGCCTTCGCCCAGGAAGATCTCGGCCGATCCGCTGCGGTATCCCGCCGCCTCGGAGTCGTCGCCGATGTATTCGTCGAGGTAATGGAAGCGCGCGCCGCGGCCGGCCACGATCAGGGTGTGGGGGAGGACGAAGTTGCCGCCCTCGTGCGACAGGTGGCGGCCGAGGATGGGCTGCTCGATGACCACGCCGTCGGGCACGTAGAGGAACGTGCCGCCGGTGAAGAAGGCCGCGTGCAGCGCGTTGAACCGGTCGCGGTCGGAACCGACGAGAGAGAAAAGCCTGGGCTCGATCAGCTCGCGATGCTTCCTGGCCGCCTCGCGCAGCGGCTCGAGGATCACCCCGGCGGGCAGCGGCCCGGTCTCGAGCTTGAGTCCGTCCTGGTGCTCGAGCTCCGAGTAGGCGGACACGTCGAGCCGGCTGACGTCGGTACGGCGCCATTCTTCGTCCGTCTTGCTCGGCATCGGAAGCCGCTCATAGGTCGCCAGCGCGGCGCGCCTGCGCTCGCGAAGCCAGTCTGGTTCGCCCCGGAGCTCCGTCCTCTCCAGGGTCTCGGCGGTGATTCCCATGCTCAGCCTACCGAGCCCTCCATCTCGAGCTGGATGAGCCGGTTCAGCTCCACCGCGTACTCGAGAGGAAGCTCTTTGGTGAACGGTTCGATGAAGCCGTTGACGATCATCGTCTCGGCCTCGGAGCGTGTGATGCCGCGGCTCATCAGATAGAAGAGCTGCTCGTCCGAGACCTTGCTCACGGTCGCCTCGTGACCGAGGGTCACGTTCTCGGCGTCGACGTCGTTGTACGGATACGTGTCCGAGCGAGACTGGTCGTCGAGCAGGAGCGCATCGCACTTGACGAACGATTTGCAGTTGTTCGCGCCCGGATACATCTTGATATGGCCGCGGTACGAGGTCCGGCCGCCGTTCTTGGAGATCGACTTCGACGTGATGGTCGAGGTGGTGTTGGGCGCGACGTGGATCATCTTGCCGCCTGCGTCCTGGTGCTGGCCCTTGCCGGCGAACGCGACGGAGAGCACGTCCCCTTTGGCGCCGGGCTCCATGAGGTAGACGCTCGGGTACTTCATCGTGATCTGCGATCCGAGGTTGCCGTCGACCCACTCCATCGTCGCGTCCCCGTACACCATCGCTCGCTTGGTCACGAGGTTGAAGACGTTGGTCGACCAGTTCTGGATCGTCGTGTAGCGGCAGCGAGCGTTCTTCTTGACGATGATCTCGACCACCGCAGAGTGCAGCGAGTCGCTGGTGTAGATCGGCGCCGTGCAGCCTTCGATGTAGTGCACGAACGATCCCTCGTCGCAGATGATCAGCGTCCGCTCGAACTGTCCCATGTTCTCAGCGTTGATGCGGAAGTAAGCCTGCAGCGGGATGTCGACGCGCACGCCCTTCGGGACGTAGATGAACGAGCCGCCCGACCATACCGCCGTGTTCAGCGCCGCGAACTTGTTGTCCGCGGGCGGGATGATCGTGCCGAAGTACTCCTTGAACAGCTCGGGATGGTCGCGCAGCGCGGAGTCCGTGTCCGTGAAAATGACGCCCTTCTTCGAGAGCTCCTCGTGCAGGGAGTGGTAGACGACCTCCGACTCGTACTGCGCCGACACGCCGGCGAGGAACTTGCGCTCTGCCTCGGGCACGCCCAGCCGGTCGTACGTCTTCTTGATGTCGGGCGGCAGATCTTCCCAGGTCTTCGACTGCTTGTCGGAGGCGCGCAGGTAATAGAAGATGTTCTCGAAGTCGATGACCGAGAGGTCCGCGCCCCACGTGGGCATGGGCTTCTTGCGAAAGATCTCGAGCGAGCGCAGCCGCATCTTCATCATCCACTCGGGCTCTTTCTTCATCCACGAGATCTCCTTGACGATCTCGGGGTTCAGCCCGCGCTTGGCCTTGAAGACATAGTCCTCGGGCACGAAGAAGCCGTACTTCTCCTTGTAGTCCGAGCCGACGTCGACCTTGGGTGCGGTTGCCATCAAGCGACCTCCTGTGGCTCATCGCTGACCCACTCTGAATACCCGGTCTTCTCGAGCCGGTTGGCAATCTCGGGGCCGCCGGACAACACGAACTTGCCGTCGACCAGTACGTGAACGAAGTCGGGCTTGATGAACTCCAGGATGCGCGTGTAGTGGGTGATGATCAACACGCCAAGATTGGGGCCGCGCATTCGGTTGACCGCCTCTGCGACGAACTTGATGGAGTCGATGTCAAGGCCCGAGTCGGTCTCGTCCAGGATCGCGATCTCGGGTTTCAGGATCGCCATCTGGAGGATCTCGGCTCGCTTCTTCTCCCCGCCGGAGAAGCCGTCGTTGATGTAGCGCGGCAGGAATGAGTCATCCATGTGCAGAACCTCGAGCTCGTCTTTCAACAGGGCACGAAACTCTTTGGGCGACACCTGCTTGGAGCGATCCTTGCCGTCGTAGCCGCGCTTGGAGTTCAGCGCGGTGCGCAGGAAGTTGGTCATCGATATCCCGGGCACGACCACCGGGTACTGGAAGGCGAGGAACATGCCCAGGCGGGCCCGCTCGTCGGGCTCCAGCTCGAGCACGTTCTTGCCCTTGAAGATCACCTCGCCGCCGTCGACCGTGTACCCGGGGTGGCCCATGAGCGTGTGCGAAAGGGTCGATTTGCCAGAGCCGTTGGGGCCCATCACGGCGTGGACCTCGCCCTTGGAGATGCCCAGCGTCACGCCCTTGAGAATCTGCCGGCCTTCGACGCTGGCCCTCAGGTCTTTGATCTCGAAATCAGCCAACTCTTTCTCCCTTCTCTTTCAATTCGTAGGTGCAATCGCTGGCCGCCTCGGCCATCCACGTCGAACGCACGAGGTGGGCGCCCAGCAGCCTCTGGTACATCTCCTGCTCGTTCTGGCACGGAAGGCCGGTTCGAGCGGCGACGTCCTGGATGGGGCAGTTGCAGTGACGGAGGGCGAGTCCGCCTCCCGGTAGCTCGACCACGTCGGCCATGTGGCCGTGTTCGGTGGCGAGCCGCGCGAGCTCGCGCAGGCGCGAGACCACGTCTAGGCCCGCCAGTCGAGGTGCGTACTCGGCCTCGAGGCGCGCCGCGCGCCGCTCGAAGAACTCTTTGAGCTGCTTGCCAGGCATGAAGTCGACCAGCTCGCCGGTCAGCTCGCGGTGTCCGTCGGGGAAGTGCTCCCCGGCCGCGGCGGTGAGGCGGTAAACGCTCTCCGGGCGCCCTCGGCCGTGCGGAACCGGTGCCACAGTGGCAAGCCCGGCCGCCTCGAGCGACTCCAGGTGGCGAAGAGCGCCTTGCTTGGACACCTCGAGGTGGGCGGCGATCTCACCCAGGGATGCATGGCCCTGGGTCTTCAGGAAGGCAAGGATGGCCTCGCGCCGGGACTCCATGTTTCGAGTGTACGAGTTTGTCAACACGGAAGTTGAAATACCCGTCAGGCCAGTAGGCGGACGGGCAGCTCGGTCTCGCGCACCGATCCACCGGCGAGCTCGACGCGGTACGCCTTGCGCCCGTCGACGTCGCTGACGGCCTCTTTCAGTGCCCCGCCCTCGAAATGAAGCCCGACCGCGTTGTCGGCGGCAAAGCCCGCCGGAAACCCGGACGCGACCAGTTCTAGATACAGCGGACGGCGCAGCGGCTCGCTGTCGTAATGAGGGCATGCGCTGCCCGGCAGGAAGCCGAGGCCGTCTCGCAGCGGGCCCAGGTGCGGGCCGAACGAGTCCGTCACGGAGCATTCGAACCAGCAGATCATTCCGGCGCTCGCCCCGCACATGACCGAGCCGCGCTCCCAGGCTTCGCGCAACCCCACGTCGACCCCGTGGGTTCGCCAGACGGCAAGCGCGTTCGCCGTGTTGCCCCCGCTGACCACTATGACGTCCTGGTCCTTGAGCAGTGGCTGCCAGCGGGCCGCTTCGGGTGCGCCGAAGAGCTTGAGATGCGCGGGGTTGGCGCGCCCCGCGAAGCGCTCGTAGAAGCTCACGATGTTCGCATCGGCGTCGGCGACTGGCGTGGGCAGGTAGAGGACCTTCGGGCGGTCGCGTCCGGTCAGCTCGAGCACGTACTCGTCGAGCCTCGAACCAGGGCCCGAGGCACCGAAGGTGCCTCCGAAGCCGACGATACGTCGCGGTCGTGCCACGGCGGCCAATTCTGGCAGTGTTCGTCTGATGGACCGGCCGCTACTGTTCGCAGGACGGGGTCTGCGCGCCTTTGGCTTCGGCTTCGCCGCAGTGCTGATCGGCATCCACCTCGAACGTCGAGGTCTGACCGCTCCGGAGATCGGGCTCGCCCTTGCGATCGGGCTGGTCGCGGCGGCCCTCTCCGGTCTGGCGGCGGCGGGGCTGTCGGCTCGGCTGGGACGGCGGCGCACCCTCGCCATCGCGGGGTTGCTCATGGCCCTGACCGGCCTCGACCTTGCGCTGGCAAGCTCGGCCTGGCTCCTGATCCTCGCCGGCGTCACCGGGATGCTCGGCGCCGCCAGCGTCGACCTCGGCCCGTTCGCCTCGGTCGAGCAGGCCGTGCTGGCGGAGACGGTGCCTGCGGCGCGGCGCAACGTCGCGTTCGCTCGCTACTCCCTCAGCGGCGGGCTCTTCAACGCGGCGGGAGGGCTTGCGGCTGCGCTCGCGACCGGCGCCACGCAGTCGAGCTTGTTCTTCGCGAGCTACGCCGTGATCGGCGTGGCGACCGCCGCGCTCCCGCTTCTCATGAGCGCGAAGGTCGAGGAGCCCAGCGCAGCGCCGGTGTTCGGCTCGTTCCGCCCGCTGGCCGGGCTCGCCGCGCTGTTTGCGCTCGATGCGCTCGGAGGCGGCTTGGTGGCAAACGCCGTCATCGCCTACTGGCTCCACGTCCGGTTCGGAGCGGGCACCGGTTCGCTCGGCCCGGTGTTCGCCGCGATCGCCCTGCTCCAGGCGCTCTCGTACGAGGTGTCGGGAAGGCTGGGGAACCGGTTTGGACTGGTCAACACGATGGTCTTCACGCACCTGCCCAGCAACGTGCTCCTACTGCTGGTGCCGTTTGCCCCCAACCTGGGCTGGGCCGTGGCGATCCTGTTCGCGCGCTTTGCTCTCTCGCAGATGGATGTGCCTGCGCGCCAGGCCTACATAGTGTCGATCGTGCCGCCGGCGCAGCGCGCGGGCGCGGTCGCGATGACCGGCGCCGTGCGCGGCATCACCCAGTCATTCGGTCCCGCGCTGGCCGGCATCGCAATCGGAGCAGCCGCCTTCGGGCTGCCCTTCTTTGCCGGGGGCGGCCTCAAGATCGCTTACGACATCGCACTTTTTGTGGGTTTCCGCCACCGCCCGGCGGCGCACGAGATATAAGGTCTTCCATCGTGACGGACGAGCTCGCCAACCTGGATGCCGTCGAGCTGGAGCAGCGGATCGCGGCTGTGCGCGACCAGATGCGACCCCTCGAGCAGCACCTGGCGGCCATGCGTGGCGAGCGCGACGTGCTGCAGACGGAGCTCAGGCGCCGCGAAAGGAGCTCCCATCGCGCCAACCGCGCCGACCTTAAGGCGGCGATGCGCGAAGGCCGCTTTCCGAGCGTGGCGGACTTGGTCGCTGCAGGAGAATCCGAGTCGCTCGACCGCTTCGTATACAACCTCAAGACCGGCGGAGAGGTGCGCCTTGGCTATCCCGGCGCCAGGGCGCAGAGCCTGACCTTCACCGACGGGGTCAAGGTCGCGCAGGCCACCGACCTGGCCCAGGCGCGTGAGCTGTACCTGGCGGGCTGGGAGCTGGGCAGCCCCGGCCGGCCCGGCGCTCGGGTGCACTTCCTGGGAACTCGCCAGGAACGGCTGGTTCCGGCCGACGAGGTGTTCGCCCGCCCCGCCGACCAGCCTGCGGGATGATGACCCAGGCAACCATCCGGTTCGGAATCCGACCATCGAATACGAGGCCCGATGTCTCTATCTATTCGTAGGAGACCTCGTAGCCTCGGCCCACGATCGCCGTGCGGCATCCCTTGCGCGGCTTTGGCGCCACCATCCCTTTGACCAGGTTCTCCATCTTCATCAGCCTTCCCGCGGGATCGCTCGTGTATCTCGTGGCGATCTATCTGCTGCGAGCGATCGACCCCGAGGAATGGCGCCTGGCGTGCCACGGTGTCATGTCCCGGCTGCGGCCGGCGTAACCCTCCTTCCTCCTCGCCCGTTGATTCGGGCGAGAACCGTAGAATCTACGCGCCTCCCAACCATGCCTAAAAACATTCCCGAAAAGATCAAGACCAAGGCCGGACACACCCCGCGCGCGCGCATCCACGCGAGGTGGTCGCCCATAGGTCAGAGGATCCGCCGCAATTTGCTCATGCGCGGGCTTGGAGCTGCGCTCGCGGTCCTGGTCGTGCTCGGGCTAGCCGCGGACGCCTACGCACAGTCTTTCTTTGACAGCCTTCCCTCGATCCAGGGACTCGACAGCGCCGCGTTCGCCGGTGACACGGTCATCACCGACAAGAACGGAGTTCTCCTCGCGGACGTTGGAAACCACGGTGACCACCGCCTGGCAGTGAAGCTCAAGGACGTCGCGCCGGTCGTGATCCAGGCCACCATCGCGATCGAGGACAGGGGTTTCTACACCAACCCGGGATTCGACATCCAGAGCATCGTGCGCGCCGCCTTCGACAACTTCCGTTCAGGACACATCGTCAGCGGCGCGAGTACCATCACCCAGCAGCTGGCCAAGCAGCAGTTCCTGACCCCTGACCAGACCTACAGCCGCAAGATCAAAGAGCTGGCCCTCGCCTATGAGCTCAGCCAGACGTACACCAAGGACCAGATCATGGAGCTCTACCTGAACAAGAGCTTCTACGGATCGCAGTCTTACGGCATCGAAGCCGCAGCCGAGAGCTACTTCCACATCCCGGCCTCCAAGCTCGACCTCGCGCAGGCGGCAGTCCTCGCCGGGCTGCCCCAGGCCCCGACGGAGTGGAACCCCGTAATCAATCCCGACGCGGCCAAGCTCCGCCAGACGGAGGTTCTGCAGGCGATGGTGACGTCGAACTACATCTCCCAAGCGGACATGGACAAAGCGCTCGCCGAGCAGCTGACCTACCAGGCCCCGATCAACAGCTTTCTCGCGCCTCACTTCGTCGACTACGTGCAGGCCGAGCTTCGTCAGCTGGGATTCCAGCCCGGCGTCCAGCAGCTGAACGTCAAGACGACGCTCGACTATCACATGCAGCAGATTGGCGAGTCGGTGGTGAGCAACAACCTGGCCGCCAAGCCCGGCCGCAGCTGCTACAACAGCGGCGTCCCCGACGGCTGGAGCTACCTGTCCGAGGCCGGCGCCAAGTGCTGGGACCCCAACGGCCAGCTCTCGTCCGGCATGATCGCCGAAGACCCCAAGACAGGAGACATCCTGGTCATGGTCGGATCGCCCAACTACAACGCGTCGGCCGGGCAGATCAACTACACGACCATCCCCAGGAACATGGGCTCGTCGATGAAGCCCTACACCTACGCGGCCGTTTACAACGCCCGTGCGGCGACCGTCGACACCCCGGTCTTCGACGGCCCGAGCCCGCTGGTGTACAAGGACTGCTGCAGCACGACCGACTTCTACAACTACGACCACCGCTCGCACGGCGTGCTGCCGCTCAAGAAGGCGATGGGCAACTCGCTCAACATCGCATCGGTCAAGGTTGAGCTTTCGATCGGGGTGCCCGCCGTCCTCTCCTGGATGCGCAACCTCGGCGTCTATCCTCGCTTCGTCAACCCGGACGGCAGCTACAACGCCACCGCGCCGGCCGACGAGTACGGGCCGTCGTTGACGCTCGGCGGCTACCCGATCACGCTGCTCGAGCACGCGAACGGGATCGCCACCTACGCCGACATGGGGCTCTACCACAGCCCGCAGGCAATCCTGCAGGTCACCGACTCGCACGGACAGGTGCTGTACACGGACCACCCCGACCAGCGAGCCCGCCAGGCGATCGACCCCGGCGTGGCTTTCCTCATGGCCCAGACCATGTCGGACGACCAGAACCGCTGCCTGATCTTCGGCTGCAACAGCGCGCTGCACTGGAAGGACCGCACGGTCGCCGCCAAGACCGGCACGACCGACAATTTCAAAGACGCGGTCACCGTCGCGTTCACTCCTGACATCGCGGTCGCGCTGTGGGTCGGCGACATCCTGAACAACAACCACTCGATGGTCAGCGGCGCGGATGGCGTGTTCGTCGCATCGCCCGCGGTGCATTCATTCGTTTCGCAAGCGCTCGCGGGCGTGCCCGGCAACCGCTGGTACACGCCTCCTCCAGATGTCGTCGCCGGGGCTAACAACAGCTGGTTCCTGAGCGATGCGACCAACATCGCCAAGCTGCCCGGCGACAACCCGCCGAGCCCGACGCCGACCGGCCCGGTTTACGTGGTGCCTCCCGACCCCGGGACTGGCCCTGTGCTCGCAAGCCCATCGCCCACGCCGTGCCCCTCGCCGACGAAACCGCCAGGGCCACCCTGCCCGTAGGCAAATTCTGGAGGCACCGTAGAATCGCTCGGTGCCCACGACGTCTCTCACGGTCTCGACCGAGCCTCTCCCCAAGAGCCGGGTCGGCATGACCATCGAGGTCCCGGCCGAGGTGGTCGATGCCACCTACGAGCGGGTCCTCAACCGCCTCGTCTCCCGGGCTCGTATCGAAGGTTTCCGGCCCGGCCGCGCGCCCCGCGCGCTGGTCGAGGCGCGGCTCGGCCCGGCCGTGCTCCGCGAGGAGGTGGTCGAGACGATGGTGCCCGAAGTCATGCGGCAAGCGCTCGACGAGAGATCCATCGACCCCATCGACAACCCGGACGTCGAGATCCTCGAGCTGGAGCGCGGCCGGCCCGCCCGCCTCAAGGCGACGATCAGCGTGATGCCCGACGTCAAGCTCGCGGACGCCAGGTCGCTGAAGGTGACCGGCCCGTCGATCGAGGTCACCGAAGAGATGCTGGAGCGGCGCCTCGAGGACGTTCGCCAGCCGATGGCGGAGATCACCCCCGTGGAGCGCGAGGTGCGTTCCGGCGACATCGCCATCATCGACGTCGAGGTCGAGGTCGATGGCCAACTCGTCGCATCGGAAAGCCGCCAGGCGATGGAGGCCGAGATCAAAGAGGGAGTGCTGCTGCCCGAGCTGTTCGAGGTACTCCCGGGCGCATTCGTCGACGAGGCGCGCGAGGCCAAGGTGACGTTCCCCGACACCTACAGCGAGCCTGTCCTTGCCGGCAGGCAAGCCACCATCCGCGTCACGGTCCGCGGGGTCAAGGAGAAGGTCCTGCCGCCCCTCGACGACGCGCTGGCCAAGCTCCTCAGCAACGGCGCTCAGGAGACGGCGGAGTCATATCGCGAGTCGGTCCGGGTCGAGCTCGAGCAGGCTGCGAAGGACATGGCGCAGATGGAGCGCGAGCAGGCAGCCGTGCGGGCTCTAGTCGAAGCATCAACCGTCGAGGTGCCCGAGACGCTCATCGAAAAGGAGCTCACCAGCCAGCTCGAATCGCTTGAGCGGAGCCTGAGCCGGCAGGGCCTGAAGCTGGATCGCTACATGGAGTACCTGGGCAAGACCATCGACCAGTGGATGGCGGACGAGAGGCCCGACGCCGAGGCCCGCCTGAAGATCGACCTCGTCCTCGGTGAGTTCGCCCGGCAGGAGGGGCTGGAGCCCTCGGACGAGGATGTGATCGCCTTCCTCGAGGAACAGGCGGGCAAGGACGAGGAACTCAAAGGCCAGGTCGCCGAGCTGAAGAAGAGCGCAAGCGCGCGGCGGTACTTCGCCTCGCGCCTCCGCCGGGTTCGCGTCCTCGAACGACTCGTCGAGCTGGTGGCCCCCGAAGTTGACGGCACCGGGGGATTGCCTGTCTAGAATGACCTTGTGCACGACATGACCCGAACACAAAGTCCATCGAGCTATCTCGTCCCCATGGTGGTCGAGAACACCGGGCGCGGCGAGCGGGCGTTCGACATCTACTCCCGCCTCCTCAAGGAGCGCATCGTTTTCATCGGTACCCCGATCGACGACCAGGTTGCGAACCTGGTGGTCGCGCAACTGCTCTTCCTCCAGTCGGAAGACCCGGAGAAGGAGATCGCGGTCTACATCAACAGCCCGGGCGGCCAGGTGACCGCGGGCCTCGCCATCTACGACACCATGCAGTACATCCGGCCCCCGGTCTCGACCATCTGCATCGGCATGGCCTACTCGATGGCCGCGGTGCTGCTGGCCGGCGGAGCGCACGGTCAGCGTTACGCGCTGCCCCACGCGAACATCCTCATCCACCAGCCCTGGGGCGGCATGCAGGGCCAGGCGTCCGACATCCAGATCCACGCCAAGGAAATCCTTCGCACGCGCGAGCAGCTGAACCAGATCCTGGCGCGGCACACTGGCCAGAAGATCGAGAAGGTGACGCTGGACACGGAGCGCGACTACTTCCTCACCTCAGAGGCTGCGAAGGAATATGGGTTGATCGACGACATCATCCTCACGCCGACCAAACCGCTGGGGGCCGACAAGGACAAGGCCAAGGCCAAGGAGCCCGAGAAGGAAAAGGAGAAAGTAACGGCCGGATGATCTTTCGACGCAAGAGCAAGGGCGGCGAGGTCAAAAGGTATCGGCCACAATGCTCGTTCTGTGGCAAAGCCCAGGGTGAGCGCGGAATCAGACTCGTAGCCGGCTCCGGCGTCTACATCTGTAGTGAATGCATAAGCGTTGCCAACGAGATGCTGTGGGGTCATAATCCCCCGGCGCCAGCCTCTTCCTAAAGGACACCAACCAGGGGACCCATGAACGAAAGAGAAGACCGCCGCCGCTACACCCGCTGCAGCTTCTGTGGGAAAGGCCAGGACCAGGTGCGAAAGCTGGTGGCCGGTCCCGGCGTCTTCATCTGCGACCAGTGCATCGACCTCTGCCAGGAGGTCCTTGAGGACGACAACCGCACCGCCGGCACCAAGAAGCAGAAGACGGGCTTCATTCCTAACCCTAAGACCATCTGCGCCGCGCTCGACCAGTACGTGATCGGCCAGGACCGCGCGAAGAAAGTGCTTTCCGTCCAGGTCTACAACCACTACAAGCGCATCTCCGCGTCGAAGTCGGTGGGCGAGGTCGAGCTGAGCAAGTCCAACGTGCTGCTGGTCGGCCCGACCGGCTGCGGCAAGACCTATCTCGCGCAGACGCTGGCCAAGATTCTCGACGTTCCGTTTGCGATCGCCGACGCCACGAGCCTCACCGAGGCCGGCTACGTCGGCGAGGACGTCGAGAACATCCTGCTGCGGCTCATCCAGGCCGCCGACTTCGACATCAGCCGCGCCGAGCGCGGGATCATCTACATCGACGAGATCGACAAGATCGCGCGCAAGTCGGACAACCCCTCGATCACGCGCGATGTGAGCGGCGAGGGTGTTCAGCAGGCCTTGCTGAAGATCCTCGAAGGCACGGTGGCCAACGTTCCGCCCCAGGGCGGCCGTAAGCACCCTCACCAGGATTTCATCCAGATCAACACCACCAACATCCTGTTCATCTGCGGGGGCGCCTTCGACGGCCTGGAGAAGGTGGTCGAGCAGCGCATCGGGCACCGCGCGATCGGTTTCGGCGCGCCTCACAACAAGATCGAGCGCAAAGCCTTGTCGGAGATGCTCAAACACCTCCAGCCGCAGGATCTTTTGAAGTACGGGTTCATCCCCGAGTTCATCGGCCGGCTGCCGATCATCGTGACCCTGCACCACCTCGACCAGCAGGACATCGTCCGCATCCTCACCGAACCGAAGAACGCGCTCGTCAAGCAGTATCAGAAGTTCTTCTCGCTGGACAACGTCGAGCTCGTTTTCCAGAAGGGCTCGCTCGATGCCATCGCGGAGCTTGCGCTCCACCGTGGCACGGGTGCGAGAGCTCTCAAGTCGATCATCGAAGAGGCCCTGCTCAACTCGATGTTCGAGATTCCCTCCCGGCCTGACATCAAGCGCTGCCTGATCTCCGAACGCTCGATCCGCGAGGCCCTCGAGCCGGAGTTCGAGCTCACCGAGGAAGGCGACGCGCCTGCTCGGGTGGTCGGAGAGTCCGCCTAGGACCGACTATTGTTCGGCCTGTGGAGGACCTGCGCGGCAAGACCGTGCTCCTCACCGGCGCCTCTTCCGGGCTGGGACCTCACATCGCGCGCCGGCTGCATCGCGCGGGCGCGAAGTTCGTCCTGTCGGCTCGCAGCGAGCCTGCGCTGAGAAAGCTTGCCAAAGAGCTCGGCGCGTCGCGGGTCGAGGTGGCGGATCTATCGCTGCCAGGCGAGCCGGAAAGGCTTGCCCGAGCGGCAGGCCTGGTGGACGTGCTGGTGTCCAATGCGGGCCTGCCCGCAAGCGGGCCGCTGACCAGCTTCACGATCGAAGAGGTCGACCGCGCGCTCACGGTCAACCTGCGCGCGGGCGTGGTGCTGGCCCGTGAGCTGGCGCCTGCAATGGTGAAGCGCAAATCCGGCCACATGGTGTTCATGTCCTCGATCGCCGGGCTCGTGCCCACTGCGGCCGCCACCCTGTACCACGCCACCAAATTCGGAATCCGCGGTTTCGGCCTTGCGTTGCGGGAGGAGCTGTGGGGGTCAGGCGTCGGCGTGTCTGTGATCTGCCCGACTTTCGTCAGTGAGGCCGGAATGTGGGCCGAGACCGGGCTGAAGGTGAACCCGATGGCCGGCGAGGTCACCCCGCGGCAGGTGGCCGACGCCGTGTGGACCGCCATCGTGAAGAACCGCGGCGAGATCGACGTGGTGCCGATCGGGCTCAGGGCCAGCCTCAGGATCCAGTCTCTCGTCCCCGGCTTGTTCGCGGACGTGGCACGATCTACTGGCGCCTCGGCGGCAAGCGACGAGTTGAGCGAAAGGCAGCGCAACAAGCGCTAAGATTCGAGCCAACATGAGCCGATCCGAGCGTCTGAAGGGGTCCTCGCGAAATTACGGCGAAGTCTCTGATTTCGTGGGGTCGGTATCCGTACCCTCGCCGGCTCTGTCGCTCTAGAAGCGAGCACCATGCCGGCGCATTCGACCTCCTCCAAGCGATGAAGCACGCCCTATGAGTGAGACCCAGATGCCGAAAGCGTTCGATCCGCAGGCCGTCCAGGCCGGCTGGTACGCGCGTTGGGAGGCGGATGGACTCTTCCTGGCCGACGCCTCGAGCGACAAGCCCAAGTTCACCATGTGCTTTCCGCCGCCGAACATCACGGGTGAGCTCCACATGGGCCATGCGCTGCAGACCTCGATCTACGACCTGCTGGCGCGCTACAAGCGGATGACCGGGCACGAGGTGTTGTTCTTGCCGGGTTACGACCATGCCGCGATCGCAACGCAGAACGTGATCGAGAAGCAGCTCGCCCGGGAGGGATCGAGCAAGGAAGAGCTCGGCCGCGAGAAGTTCGACGCGCGGGTGCAGGAGTGGTACGAGAAAGTCGGCGCCACGATCATCAACCAGCTGCGACTGATGGGCGCGTCGATGGACTGGAGCCGGCTGCGCTTCACGATGGACTCGAGATACGTCAGGGCGGTCATGACCTCGTTCGTCGCGTTTTACGAGCGGGGATGGATCTATCGTGCGCCGCGCATCGTGAACTGGTGTCCCCGCGACCGCTCAGCCATATCGGACCTCGAGATCCAGTGGGAGGAGCATCACGATGTCCTTTACTACATCCGCTACCCGATAGAAGGGGGCGGGGATGTCGTGATCGCCACGGTGCGACCGGAGACGATGCTCGCGGATACCGGGGTCGCGGTGAATCCGACCGACGACCGCTACCGAAACCTGGTCGGAAAGATCGCGGTGTTGCCGCTGGTCGGCCGCAAGCTGCCCATCGTCGGCGATGAGCTCGTCGAGAAAGACTTCGGCACCGGTGCGCTCAAAGTGACGCCCGGCCACGACCCGATGGACTACGACATCGGCCAGCGACACTCGCTGGAGATCGTCAACGGGATGCATCCGGACGGCAGCATGAACATGCCGGGCCTTCCCTATGACGGAATGCCCGCGCTGGAGGCGCGGAAGAAGGTCGTGGCCGACCTGCAGGCGCAGGGCTACCTCGTCAAAGAGGAGCCGTACACGCACGACGTCGGCCACTGCGACCGCTGCCACACCGTCATCGAACCGCTGATCAGCGAGCAGTGGTGGTTGCGCATGGAGTCTCTGCGCGACAAGGCTCTGGAAGCATCGGCTGCCGGCAAGGTGCGATGGCATCCGGAGCGCTATGAGCGGACCTATCTCGACTGGCTTCACGGCCTACGCGACTGGAACATCGGCCGGCAGCTCTGGCTTGGGCATCGCGTCCCCGTCTACTACTGCGAGAACGCTCACCAAATTGTGGCCATCGAGAAGCCGGCGGCTTGCACGGAGTGTGGCAGCCGTGAGCTGACCCAGGACCCGGACGTCCTCGATACGTGGTTCTCCTCGGCGCTGTGGCCGTTCGCCACGTTGGGCTGGCCCGAGGACACAGATGACCTCGACGCTTTCTATCCGACCAATCTGAACGCGACCGGCCGCGAGATTATCAACCTATGGGTCAGCCGCATGATCATGACGGGCCTTGAGTTCATGGGCGAGGTGCCGTTCTCGGACGTCGCCATCCACTGCCAGGTGCAGGCGTCCGACGGCCGAAGGATGTCGAAGTCACTTGGGACAGGTGTCGACCCTCGCGAGCTGATCGACAAGTACGGGACGGACGCCCTCCGCGCCTGGGCGGCATCGGTCGCCATGTCGAGCCAGGACGTGCGATTTGACGAAAGCCGCGTCGAGGGCTATCGACGTTTCAGCAACAAGCTCTGGAACGCCACGCGCCTGGTCCTGGGCTCGCCGGGCACGCCACCGTCCGGCTCGCCAGGAATTCTCGAGGCCGGCGAGCACCTGGAAGACCGGTGGATCCTTTCCCGGCTGGCGTACACCGCGTCGGCGGTCACCGCCGGGATCGAAAGCTTCACGTTCCAGGACTCCATCGCGGCCGCGTACGGCTTCGCCTGGAACGAGTTCTGCGACTGGTACCTGGAGGCGGCAAAGGAGCGGCTGCGCGATGGCGACGCGGCTGCCCAGGACGTTGCGTACTTCTGTCTTGACAACATCTTCCGGCTCCTGCATCCCTTCATGCCCTTCGTCACGGAGGAGCTGTGGTCACGGATGCCGGGCCCCCGCGACTACCTGATGCGCTCGCCGTGGCCCGAGGGGCTCGATCGTTTCGTGGCCCCCGACGCGGAGGAGAGCTTCGCACTCGTCATGCGAACCGTCGAGGAGGTCAGGGGCCACCGCCAGGCGGCCGGCGCCCCGCCGCGCGGGGGCAGGATCCGGCTCGACCAGCAGACCGGCCGGACCGTCGCCTTGCTGGCAGCGCGGCTGGCATGGCTCGAGCTTGACGATGACCTCGAGGGCGGGACGCCCCTGGCCGTCGTGCCAGGCCAGGTGAGCTTTCCCGCCGGGACCGGCGATGCTCGAAGGTTGTCCGAACTGAAGAGGTTCAGGGACGACCTGGTGAAGGCCGAAGCGAAGCTGGCCAACCCCGAATTCACGTCTAAAGCGCCGCCTGAGATCGTCACCAAGCTCGGCGAGCGCGCGGCGGAGCTTCGCGCTGCGATCGACCGACTCAACCCTGGGTGAGCTCCGCGCCCGGGACCCCGCATCGCCGAAGCGTGGCGGCTCCGGCGCGAATCATGCCGCGCACGCTCGCGTCGCTACGCTAGCGCGATGCCGTCACTCGCCGTGCTCGCGCCAATCGTCATCCCACTGGTCGCCGCCGCCGTCATCACCGCATTCGGCCTCGCGCGCGTCGACCTCGGGCGGATCGCGTGCGCGTTCGGGGCCTGGGGATCTGTCGCGGCGCTGCTGGTCGTGTGGCTCTCGGTGCGCTCCACGCAGCAGCTGCACCTCGGGCCCCTGGGTTTCGGCTCGTCGCTGCTGCTGCGGATTGACGCGGTGGGCTTTGCGTTCGGTCTGATCGTCACGGTGCCCGCGGCCGTGCTGCTGTCGCTCCAGCCACGCACCTGGCAAGAGGCCACCGTCGCCATCGTGGGGGTAGCGGCGGCGGTCACGGCGGTCGAGGCAGGCGGCGTGGTCCTGACCGCTCTAGCTGGCGGCACGGCGGCCACCCTGGCGGTGGTTCAGCTCGATACGGAAGACGTGAAGGCGCCCCGCCCGAGCTGGGGCGTGCTGCTCGGAGCGTGGCTGGCCCTGAGCTGGGCGGGCGTGATCTTCGAAGTCGGCGCTGGCACCGACGGCTTCTCCGCGGTTCCGGTCGCCAGCCTGACGGTCCCGGTTTTCGCGCTGATCGCAGTGGCCGCGCTCGGCGCTTCGGGACTTTTTCCGTGGCGCTCGTGGCCGTCGCAGCTGTGGTCCCGGCCATCTCTACGGGCGGCCGGGATGTCGGTCGCAACCCTGTATCCCCTTGGGTTCTACCTCTTGGTCCGGGAGTACGAGTTCGGAGATGGCCGTTACCCACAACCGGCCCTCAACGTCGTGCTGGCCGGTCTTGGCGTGGCCGTCGCGCTCGGCGCCGCGATCCGCGCCCAGGGGGCGGCGAACCGGCGCGAGTTCCTCGGCGAGGTCATCCCGGGCTTCGGTGGCTTTGCGCTCATGACGATCGCCCTGGGCACGCCGCTGGGGCTGGTCGCCGGACTGCTCAGCCTCGCCACCGCGGGCGCGCTGACCGCGTGCCTCGCGCTTCTGCCAGACCGCTCGGGCCTGCCCTCCCTGGTCGCCATCGCCGCCGCCGTCGGCTTGCCGCCCGGCCTTGCCTTCGGCGCTCGCGTGCTGGGGTTGGAATCGACCTTCGAAGCGGGCAACTCAATCGGGTTGATCGGCCTCGCCGGGGCTGCAACCTGGGTCGTCTGGGTAGCCGCAGCCGCGAGGGCCGTGGGCCTGCCCGCCGGGCGCGGCCATGCGGTCGCCGAGACTTTCCCTCGGATCGCGCTGGCCATCGCTGCGGCCACGATCGTGGCGGGTCCTGCGCTCGCGGCTTTCCAGTCCTCGTTCGCCGACCCGGCGCAGGGCGAGGTGATGACGGGGAGCGCGGCCGGTTCGGTGGCCGGCGGGCTCGTGACGGTGGAGACCGTCTCGACGGTGCTTCCTGCCTTGACTCTCTTCATCCCCTTGGTCGCTATGGCAGTGCTGGTTTACGCATTCGCCGCCACGGCCCCGGTTAGGGGGCAGGCGCGGCCGGCGCTCTTCACGATGCCCGGACGGGAAACCTCGGCCCGGCTGTGGGCCGCCATCCGCGCCGCCCGTCTTCCCGAGCAGTACCGATCGGTCGTGGACCTGCGCGCCATTGAGCCGGCGGCAGCCGGTGGTCACGCCGTGCTCTGGCTCGCAGCCCTGGCCGCCCTCGTTTTCGCGGTCACCCGCTAGTGGCCTGTTGATCGCGGCGGTCGCTGCGTTTTTCGCCTGGTTCGGCGTCTCCATCATCGTGCTCGCCGACGGGCGCCGCGGACTTGCCGTGGGCCTCGCCGTCTCGGCCGCCGGCCTCGCTGCGATCGCGTGGCAGGACGGCGACGGGGTGGCCGCGCTGATCGTGCTGGGTGGTGGCGCCGCGGCAGCGGTGCTGCGCTACCGCGCCGGCCCAGGCGGCTGGATGCTGATGCCGCCGGGATCGACGGCGCGGCTCATCCTGTGCGTGGCCGGCGGCTTGGTCGGCTTGTGGTTCGCCGCGTCCGTGACCATCGGCCCGGACGTGGCAACCCGGTTCGCGGTGCTGAGCGTCATCGGCATGAGCGGTGCTCGGATCGTGTCGAGCCGCGAACCTTCGAGCGTCGTGACGGCCGTCGCCACTCTTGCCCTTGCCACCGCTGTCGCCACTCACCTCGGCGCCGGCTCGGCCGGCCTTGCGCCATACGTCGCGGCCGCGTTGATCGCCGCCGGCGCTTTGCTGGTGCCCGTACGGGTCGCGAATGTCCCCTGACCTGGCCACATGCCTTCCCCTGCTGATCGCCGGGGCGGCGACGCTGGGGCTGGCAGTCGCGATGTCACCTGCGCGAGTCTCGAGGAGGACGCTCCTCGCGAGAGGAGGAACCGGGCTCGCCGGCCTGATCGCCATCGCCGCGGCGCCGAGCCTCGACCTCCTGGTGCTATCTCTGCTGGTCCTGGCGGTGCTTCACGCCGCCCTCCCGGGGAAACGCGATTTTGCATCGCGACTCCAGATGCCAGTGGTCGCCGTGGTCCTGGTCGCAGTGGCGCTCCTGTTCGTCCGGGTGCAGGGTCCGGAGATGCTGCAGCGGTTCGCGGCCGTGGGGCTCGCCGCGGGGCTCGCCGCATGCGTGGGACTGCTGCCCTACATCCACGTGCTCGAACCCGAGGACACGGCGGTCGTGTCGCCCACCGTATGGATCGGATTCGTCGGGCCCGTCGCTGCGACGGCGATTTTGATCAGGGTCCGCGGGCTGCTTTCCCCGGACGCGGGCACCGACCTGGGGGCGATTCTCATCGGCCTGGGGCTCGTGAACATGCTGTGGGGCACGCTCGCGGCCTGGCGGGCCGAGGACTCCACGCGCGCGTGGCACTACTCGTTCATGGCGGATTGGGGTCTCGCCCTGTGCGGCTTCGGTCTGACCGTCGCCGACGGCCAGGCGGCCGCATTGTTGATCCTGGTGAGCATCGTGTTCGGCAGGCTGCCCCTGTATCTCGCGTCGCGGCAGGCTTTGCGTGAGAACCAGTCGGCAGACCGACCCATCAACCTCATGGTGGCCGCGGTGCTGGCCGGGTCGGCCCCCTTCGCTGGTTTCGCCGCCAGGGTGCTGCTCCTGCGCGGAGCGACGCAGATGTACTGGCCACTGGCCCTCGTGCTGGTGGCAGGCATGCTGCTGTGGCTCCCGGTGTCGCTCCGCCTCGGCCGCACCTTGGGCCAGCCACGCGGGCGCCAGGCGCTCGGCGTGGGCATCGTGATCGCCGCCAATGCGGTCGTGGGTCTTTACCCCTTGCCTCTCCTCGCGCTGGGGGGCCGATGATCCAGATCCTGTCGGCCCTCGGCGCCGACTCGCTCGCACTGGTGGTTTATCCGGGCCTGGTCAGCCTGCTCGTCTTCGGCGGTCTCGTCGAGATCACGTGGGGCCGGTTGGCACATGGGTGGTGGAATCTCTCCGAGCTGCCGCGCCGCAGGCCGACGCCCGTCGCCGCGACCGTCGCCATCTGCTCGGTCCTCGCAGCGGTCCAGACCGCGGCGCCTTACAACCCCGTCCCGACCGAAGAGCGCAGCGTGGTGCTGGCCGCGATCGCGCTCGCTTTCACGGTCTGGGCCGAGCTTGCGCTGACCGTCGAGCACGTCCCCGAGCCCGGCATCCTTCTTGTCGTCGAGTTCTGCTGGCTGCTGGCCGTGCTGGGCCCCGCGGTGCAGCCGGAAAGCCTTCGCCCGCAGGTGCTCGGCAATGTGCTCGTGCCAGCGCTGCTCCCGGTCAAGGTCGCAAGCGGGCTTCTCTACCTCTTGTGCCTGCCCGCGTTGCTCCGTGTCTGGCCGCTTTCACCGCCGGCCGACCGGAGAAGCAGGCAGAGGTTCGACATTGCGAGGGCGCTGTCCTGGTTCTCGTACTGCGGGCTCTTCACGACACTTTTCGTCCCGCCTGCGCCTGACGGGTGGGAGGCGCTGTTGCGATTTTTCGGGATCACCTTCGGAGTCGCCGCCTTGATGGTGGTGGTGGGGCTCGTGATGGACCGGCGCGGGCCTGCGCTGGCACGAGGCCTGTACACCCGGGCCATGCCGCCGTTCGCCCTTTTGGTGCTGCTGCTGGTGATCGGGACCTCATTCATCGTCCGCTGACCAACCTCGTCAGCGCCCCACATGTGGGGCCAACCTGTGGAAAGCACCGCTACCCGGTGTATGATCCACCCCGACCCACCACATTTTGACCCACGACTTCCACGCGCTTTGAACCTGTTTTCGTCCGTGTTGGGGATCTGGTCGGCCGACGTCGGCATCGACCTCGGGACCGCCAACACGCTTGTCCACGTGCGGGGCCGAGGCATCGTGCTCAACGAGCCGTCGGTCGTGGCAGTGAGCAAGCGAACCGGCCAGGTGCTCGCGGTCGGCACCGAGGCGAGGCGCATGCTGGGCCGCACCCCGGCTGACATCGTCGCCAGCCGCCCGCTGCGCAACGGCGTGATCGCCGACTTCGAGAGGACGGAGCAGATGATCCGCCACTTCATAGCCCGCGCTCACAACCGCGCGTGGCACGTGAGCCATCCGCGGATCGTGCTCGGGATCCCGTCCGGCGTCACCGAGGTCGAAAAGCGTGCAGTCACCGACGCAGCGTCGATGGCGGGGGCGCGGGAAGCCCATCTCGTCGAGGAGCCGATGGCCGCCGCGATCGGCGCCGGGCTGCCGATCCAGACCGCGGGAGGATCGATGATCGTCGACATCGGTGGCGGCACCACCGAGGTGGCGGTCATCTCGCTGGGCGGGGTGGTCGCCGCAACCTCGGCGCGCGTCGGCGGCGACGAGATGGATGACGCGATCGTGCAGTACGTGCGCCGGACGATGGGGCTGCTCATCGGCGAGCGCACCGCAGAGGACATCAAGGTGGCGATGGGCTCCGCCTTTCCAATGCCCGAAGAGCGCTCGTTCCTGGTCCGCGGCCGCGACCTCGTAACCGGTCTCCCGAAGACCGTCGAGATGACGACGGCGCACGTTCGCGAGGCGGTGTCCGGCGTGCTCATCGATATCGTGCGCGCCGTCAAGGCGACCCTCGACGCGACCCCGCCCGAGCTCGTCGACGACATCATGGAGCGGGGCATGGTCGTCTGCGGTGGAGGCGCCCTCCTGGCGGGGCTCGACCAGCTTTTCGCCCACGAGACCCTGATGCCGGTGCGCATCGCGGAGGACCCGCTGACCTGCGTGGTCCGCGGCACGGGGATCGTGCTCGAGGAGATCGACACCCTGAACCGGGTTCTGTTGCGAACGCGTCGCGTCAGGGCCCTGCGCTACTAGTGGACCACTAGAGCCGGACCGTGTACGGGAGGACCCAGTCTCGATCGACCGGGCTCTTCCTTTCGATGTGCGCCGCCATGCTCCTGGTCGCGATGGTCAGCCAGCAGTCGTGGGCGGCGGGCATGCGCGGCGCCGCCAAGAGCGCCCTGGCGCCGTTCGAATCGGGGCTCACCGCAGCCGCAGCTCAGCTCGACCGCGTGACCTCGGGGCTCGGGGACATGTCGACCCTTCGTGCTCAGAACCAGCAGCTGCTCGCCGACGACGCGGCGCTGCGGCGCCAGGTGGTCGAGCTCAACGCCGCGGCCCAGGAGAATGCCACGCTGCGCCAGGCGCTCGATTTCGAGAGGTCGTTCGGACATCGCATGGTGGCCGCGCAGGTCGTCGGGTTGGGCCCCGACGGCTTCAGCCGGACTCTCGAGATCGATCGTGGTACATCCGACGGCGTCCAGGCTGGAATGATCGTCACCACGGGCGCAGGGCTGCTCGGCCGGGTCAGCGAGGCCGGCCCGCACGCCGCGATCGTGCAGACGCTGGCCGACCCGCAAAGTCGCGTCAACGTGTATCTGTCCCGCTCGGGTCTGCAGGGCACTGTGGTTGGCGGTCCGACCGCGCTGCAGCTGCAGGTAGAGCACAGCATCGGCGTGGTCGCATCGAATGGCGAATGGGCGCTCACCAGTGGGGTCGGTGGCGGCTACCCGCGTGGCCTGGTGGTCGGCGAGATTGCCAGCGTGACCCACCACGACGCCGCCACCTTCGATGATGCCGCGCTGGCCTGGGTGAACGATCCCACGAACATCAGCCTCGTCCTCGTGATCACCGACTTCACGCCTTCGTGAAGCCCGCGATCGGCGCTGCCTTGATGCTGGGCGCCGCCCTGGTCCAGGTGACCTGGGCGCCCAGGATCGAGATCCTCGGCGCGTTTCCCAATCTCGTGCTGATCGCGGTCGTCGCGCTGACCTGGACTCGCGGCGTCAGGACCGGCCTGGCGTGGGCGTGCGTGGGTGGCCTCTTGCTCGATCTCACCGCGGCCGGCCCGGTTGGGCCGCACGCCCTGGGACTCCTGACAGGCGCCTACCTCACCGGGTTCTGGACCCGTAACCTCGACCGGCAGAGCTCAATCCAGGTCGCCCTCGCCGCCGCGGTGAGCACGGTGGCTTATTCCCTGGTCCTGGTCGGATCCGATGACACTCTCGGCCTCCCCGTCCCTCCGCTCAGCGTCGTGGCCGAGCTGACCCTCGCAGCTTGCGCGTACAACGCCATCCTGATGCCGGCCGCGCTGGCGCTCCTTCGGAAGGCGCGCCTGACGGCTGCCGAGGCCGTTTGATCGAGCTCACACCACGCGTCGAGCTCGGCGGCGCCACGCCGCGGGCTCGATGGTCGATGCGCCTTGTGGCTGCCGCGAGCCTCGGCGTGCTGGCGATCGGCACGCTGGCGATCAAGCTCGCCGAGCTCCAGGTGCGCGACGGCGTGCAGCTGGCCGGGCTGGCCCGAGCCAACTCGGTGCATCGCGTCGTGCTGGAGGCGGACCGAGGGATCATCTATGACCGCCACGGGACGCCCCTGGTGGAGAACAGCCCGGTCTGGAGCCTGGCCGTGGTGCCCGCAGCGCTCCCGGTGGATGCGGCCGCCCGCGCCTCGGAGCTCGCCGAGCTGGCGCGCATCGCCGGGGTCGACGAGACGAAGTTAGCGGACCAATTGCTCGCGGCCGATGCATATGCGGGGCTGACGGTCGCGTCAAACCTCACCCTGACCCAGGAGCTCGCGCTCCAGGAACGGCTGCCCCAGCTCAGCGGGGCGTCCATCCAGCAGCGCTCGATCAGGACCTATGTCGACCCGCTCGTGTTCGGCCACGTGATCGGCTACGTGGGCCCGATCGACGGTACGGAAGCCAAGCAACTGGAAGGGCTCGGCTACCAGCCGGATGAGTCGATCGGAAAGGTCGGGGTGGAAGCGGGCCTGGAGTCGATCCTGAGGGGAAAGGACGGCTGGGCGGACGAAGAGGTGGACGCGCAAGGGCAGGTCGTGAAGACGCTCGCCATGCAGCCGCCGGTCCCCGGCGAGTCGGTATACCTCAGCCTCGACGCCTCCCTGCAGCGCGCGACCGCGCGCTCGCTGGCGGCCGGCCTGGCGCGAGATCACAAGACTGCCGGCGCGGCGGTGGTGATCGACCCTAATACCGGCGAGGTCCTGGCCATGGTCAGCCTGCCGGGTTACGACACCAACCTGTTCACGCACGGCATCAGCCAGTCGGCTTACAACCAGCTGCTGAGTGACCCCGACCGTCCGCTTCTGAACCGCGCCATCGCGGGCCAGTACGCGCCGGGCTCGACTTTCAAGATGGTCACAGCGACCGCCGCCATCCAGGAAGGCAAGATCACCCCGCAGACTCTGCTCAACTGCCCGCCATACATCAACGTCGGCGGCTGGGTCTATCACAACTGGGCCACCTACAGCCTTGGGCTGATGAACGTCGCCAAGGCCCTGGCGACATCGTGCGACACGTTCTTCTACCAGGTCGCTGCAATGGTCGGGGATTTAACCTTGGCGAAGTACGCCCGGGCCTTCGGCTTCGGCCAGGCGAAGTCCATCGAGATGCCGGGAGTGATGCCCGGCCTCGTCCCCGACAGCATCTGGAAGCAGCTCCAGTGCGGGGTGCCCGACCTCAATTCCGACTCGTGCCGCTGGACCGAAGGCGACACCATCACCTTTGGCATCGGGCAGTCCTATCTCCTGACGACGCCCCTCAACCAGGCGGTTTACGTCGCGGCCCTGGCCAACGGCGGCCAGGTGCTGAAGCCGACGCTCGTGCACGAGGTGCGCGACGACGCCGGCCGCATCGTCGCGACGCAGCATCCCGTCGTGACCAGCACCGTGCCGGCGTCGCCACAGACCATCCAGGCCGTGCGGGAGGGCATGAGGGAGGAGATCAACCCTCCGTACAACATGAACTACTCGTTCCGCGCCGCCGGCGTGCCGGCCGACGGTGGCGGCAAGACCGGCACCGCGCAGTGGGGCGGCAGCGGCCTCGACCTTCCGACCCACGCGTGGTTCGTGTTCTTCGCGCCCTACTCGTCGCCGGATATCGCGATGTCGATCTTCGTCGAGCGCGGGGAGCTGTCAGAGGTGGAGGCGGCGCCCATCGCAGTCGACATCATGAAGTTCTATCGCGCCAACCGCGCCGCGGTGCGCGCGCCGTGACGGGCCGGTCGGCCTGGAGACGGCTGGACCACGCGCAGCCGATGCTGGTGGGGATCCTGTGCGCGCTCGGTGTGATGACGGTCTTCAGCGCCAACGCGGATTGGGTGCGGCAGGTGCTGTGGGTCGTCCTCGGCGCGGCCGCGTACGTGGCGGCGTCGGCCTTCGATTACAGGCGCCTGCGCGCGATCGCCCCCGGCCTGTACGTGGCGATGCTGCTGATGCTGGTCGCCGTCCGGCTCGTCGGCCGCTCAGCGCTGGGCGCCCGCCGTTGGCTGTCGGTGGCCGGGTTTCCGCTCGAGCCCTCCGAGATCTCCAAGCTCATCCTCGTGGTCGTCCTGGCCGCCTACCTCGCGCGGCAAGAACGCCTGTCGTGGCGCGCATTCGGCGGAGCGCTCGCGCTGCTCGCGCCACCGGCCGCGCTGGTCCTCTTACAGCCGGACCTCGGCACGACCATCGTCTTCGTCGCGCTCCTGCTCGGCATGCTTTTCCTGGGTGGCGCCCGTCCCGCCCAGGTGCTGTCGCTGGTCGCCGCGGGCGCGGTCGCGCTGCCGCTGCTGCCCCACCTGCTCCACGGTTACCAGCGGCGCCGGCTCGAGATCTTCCTCGACCCCAACCAGGACCCACTCGGGGCTGGCTACAACCTGCTGCAGGCGCGCATCGCGGTCGGTGCAGGGGGGCTTTTCGGCCAGGGCTGGCTGCACGGGCTGCAGGGGCAGCTCGGTTTCGTGCCCGAACGCGCGACCGACTTCGTGTTTGCGATCTTTGCGGAGGAGTTCGGCCTGCTGGGCAGCCTGGTCCTGCTGGCGGTCTTCGGGATGCTCCTGATCCGTCTGCTCCGCTCCGCCGCGATCGCCCCAGACCGGTTTGGCGAGCTGCTGGCCGGCGGGGTGTTCGTGATGATGTTCGCCCAGGTCGTCCAGAACGTGGGCATGAACATCGGAGTGCTTCCGATCGCGGGCATCCCGCTGCCACTGATCTCGTACGGCGGATCTGCCACGATCACGACCCTGGCTGCTCTTGGCGTGGTCCAATCGGTGGTGCTCCGGCGGCGGACGGTGCTCTATCGGGAAGGCTCGAGCCCCGCTCTTGGTACAATCACACGCCGTGCCCAAGCCTGATGGTTCGCTGTCGGCTGTTGTCGTCAGCGGTGGAAAGCAGTACCGGGTGGCGCCTGGCGACCACATCCTGGTCGACCGGATCGCCGCGGAGCCGGGTTCTTCCCTGAAGCTCGACCGCGTCCTGCTGTTCGACGACGGAAACGACATCAAGATCGGGACTCCTTCGATCGATGGCGTGGACGTCGAGGTCAAGATCCTCGCCCACCGGCGCGGGCCACGCCTCGAGAGCCTCCGTTACAAGTCCAAGAAGAGGGTCCGCGTCCACCACGGTGGCCGCGCCGACCTGACCGCGATCGAGATCATCGCCGTCGGCGGCATCAAGGCGGAGCCGCGCAAGGAAGCCGTCGCCAAGGACAAGACGGCGGCCAAGGCGAAAGCTCCCGCCCAGCCGAGAGCCAGGTCCAAGACCGCCTCGGCGCCCAAGGCCGAAGCGGTCGAACAGGCGCCCGAAGCGCCGGCCAAGCGAGCCCCTCGCAAACCGCGCGCAGCCAAGAAGGAGACGGATTAAATGGCACATAAGAAAGGAGGCGGCTCCTCCCGCAACGGCCGCGATTCGAAACCGAAGATGCTCGGCGTGAAGATCTTCGGAGGCCAGGTCGTCGACGCCGGGGCCATCATCGTCCGGCAGCGTGGGACCAAGATCGCCCCCGGGGCCGGCGTCGGGCTCGGCCGCGACCACACCCTTTTCGCCCTCGTTCCGGGCGAGGTCAAGTTCGAGCGGGTGGGCAAGGACGGCCGCCGCGTCACAGTAGCGAAGAACGCCGAAGCCTGACAGCCGGCGCCAGTTCATCGATACCGCGCACATCCACGTGCGTGGCGGTCATGGAGGAAAAGGCTCGGCCTCCTTTCGACGCGAGCCCTTCATCCCGCGCGGCGGGCCTGACGGCGGCGACGGCGGTCGAGGCGGCTCGGTGATCCTCGAAGCCACCACCAACCAGTCCGATCTTTCGCTCTTCAAGCAGCGTTCGCGCTGGCTGGCCGAAGCCGGCACCGACGGCGCGGGTGGTCGTAAGACCGGGAAGCGCGGCGCGGACATCACCGTCAAGGTGCCGGTGGGCACGATCGTCCTCGATGCGGAAGGCGCTCTGATCGCCGACCTCGACCTGCAGGGTGCGACCGCGGTGGTCGCCAAAGGTGGCGAGGGAGGGCGGGGGAACGTGCATTTCAAAAGCTCGACCCGTCGAGCGCCCGACTACGCGGAACCTGGGCTGAAGGGCGAGGAGCTCAATCTCACCCTGGACCTCAAGCTCATCGCCGACGTGGGCCTGGTCGGGGCCCCCAACGCGGGCAAGTCATCGCTGCTGCGGGCCTTCACGGCCGCGCACCCCAAGGTCGCGGATTACCCGTTCACGACGCTCGATCCTGAGCTGGGAGTGGCCCAGTCGGACGCCGGTCGGATCGTCATCGCCGACATCCCGGGCCTGATCGAGGGCGCCGCACAGGGCGCCGGCCTGGGCCGGCGGTTCCTGCGCCACGTGGAGCGGACCAGGATCCTGGTCTATGTGCTCGACGGCTCAGGTCCCGATCCCTGGCACGACCTCGCGACCGTGCGCAAGGAGGTCGAGACCTTCTCGGGCGAGATGGCCGAGCGGCCCCATCTCGTGGCCGTCAATAAGCTCGACCTGGAGGCGACGCGGCGCTTGCGGACGCGGACCCGGCGCAAGGGCGTCCACTTCGTCTCCGCGCTCACCGGCGAAGGCCTGCCCGAGCTCATGGCCGCGATCGTGGCCGCCCTCGCCGTCGCGCCGGAGCCGCGCATGCCGCAGCGGCCGAAGGCCACCGTCCTGCCGGTGAGGGCCCGTTCGGAGCTGGTCGTGCACAAAGAGACATGGGGCTACGCCGTCCGAGGCGAGCGGGTCGAGCAGCTCGTCGAGCGGACCGACCTCGAGTCGGAGGGGGCGCTCGCGCGCTTCCAGTCCGAGCTCGACCGCATCGGCGTCAACACCGCGCTCGAATCGGCCGGAGTCCAGCCCGGCGACACCGTGCGCATCTCCGGCATCGAGTTCGAATACCAGCCGTGAGAGTCGGAGTCCTGGGCGGGACGTTCGACCCGATCCACCTCGGGCACCTCGCCGCCGCCGAGGCGGCGATCGCCTGCGCCGAGCTGGAGAAGGTCCTCATCATGCCGAGCGCGCAACCTCCGCACCGGCCGGGCGCCATCGCGACCTCCGAGCAGCGCCTGGCGATGTGCCGCCTGGCCGTCGAAGGGCGGCCGCTGCTCGAGGTTTCGGATGTCGAGGTTCGTCACGGCGGGCGTTCCTACACGGCCGACACCTTGGTCGAGCTCAAGCGGCTGGCGCCGCACGAAGAGCTCTTCCTGATCCTCGGCTGGGACGCCGCAGCGCTCTTCTCCACGTGGCACGAGCCTGCGAAGGTGCGGTCGCTCGCCTCCGTGGTGGTCATCAGCAGGCCGGGGACCCAGGCGCCAGGGGCAGAGCAGCTGTCCGCGGCCGGCCTGGACGTGGGGCGGACCGTCCTTTGCCTGCGGCCGACGCCCGACATCTCGGGGAGCGCGCTTCGCCGCGCGATCGCCGCGGACGAGACGGTGGCCGGCAAACTGCCGCCGGCGGTGGCGCGTTACATCGCCGCACACGGCCTCTACAGGGATAATCGGAAGAGTTGAGAGCCACCCGAAGCAAGGGTCCGACCCCGCTGCAGCTGGCGCGCCTGCTACGCAGCGCGGCGGTTGAGAAGAAGGCCTGGGACCCGGTCGTCATCGACGTTCGCGAGCAGACCTCCGTCGCCGATTACTTCGTGATCTGCGAAGGCGAAACCGACCGCCAGGTTCGCGCGATCGCCGACGGGATGGTCGAGGCCGCCAAAGGCAAGGAGCTCCGGCCGCTGGCGGTGGACGGCTACGAGGACGCCACCTGGATCCTGCTGGACTTCGACTCCGTGCTCGCCCACGTGTTCCTGCCCGGCGAGCGGTCGTATTACGACCTGGAGAGCCTGTGGGCGCCGGCCGCCAAGCGGCGGCGCAAGGCGGCCAGCGCCTAGATCACTTCCACTCGCGGGGAAGTAATGGGCTCCTAGATCAGCTGCGCGTATCGGTCGAAGACGTCGCGCAGCTCGGCCGGCGGCTCGACGCGGTGCTTCTTCATGACGTCGAACAGGCTCAGGATGTGGCGCACGCCGGCGAGCGTGACGCCCTTCTCGCGCGTCAGGTGCTGGATCACCTGCACCTTGCTGATGTCCCTTTGCGAGTAGCGTCGCCGGTTGGTCGTAGTCCGGTGCGGCTCGATGAGGTTGGCGTCTTCGTAGAGCATCAAGGTGCGGGGATGCGTTTCGAGGATCTCGGCCGCGACGCTGATGGTGTACAGGGGCTTGTCCAGGTCGCTGAACGACGGGTGCGGGCCCCGCGGGCCCAGGCGCTGGTTCGACACGCTATCTGACGGTCTTCAGGATCTGGATGATGGCGGGGCCCAGGAGGACGATCCACAGCACCGGGAAGATGCAGCCCACCATCGGAAAGACCATCCGGGAGGATGCCTGGGCGGCACGCTCCTGCGCGGTCTGGCGCTGACGCCGCCTCATCTCGGTCGCCTGCACCCTCAACAGTCGGGCGATCGGCACGCCCATCTGGTCCGACTGGACGATGGACTCGACCAGGTGATGAAGGTCGGCGACACCTGTCGCGTCCGCCATGTGCTCGAGGGCAGCCATGCGGGGACGGCCCAGCCGGATCTCTCGCAGCACCTTGCCGATCTCGTCGCCCAGAGCGTTGTGAAAACGCTCCGTGATGCTGAGCAGGCCCTCGTCGAGGCTCATGCCCGACTCGACGACGAGGGTCAGCAGGTCGGTCGCCTCGGCGAGCGAGCGCTGGATCTGAACCCGGCGCCCGGCGATGCGCTGCTCCAGCCACAGGTTGGGCGCAAAGTAGCCGACCGCGGCGAGGACCACCCCCGACAGCGGGGCCATCAAGAGCACCGGCAAGGGGCTGGGGATGAGCAGCCCGCCGCCGAGTCCGATGACCGCCAGCAGCGCAGCCAGGCTGTAACGAACCGCCTGGAATCCGGCGGGGGTCAGGCCTCCCGGGTCGCCCGCTCGGCTCAGCTTCTGGCGCAGGCGTCCCGCCGACCGAGGCGTCAACCGGGAGGCGAACGGTCGGACCATGGACTCGAGCTGCTTGACGAAGCCGCGCCGGGGGGGTGTTGCAAGGAAGCCGCCGCTGACGGCAGGAGCAGTCCTCTGCATCTGGTCGATGGCGATGAAGTAAGCGGCGACGATGACGCCGCAGATGACGCCCGCCGCGAGCGCGATCGGCAGCATCAGCTCTCCAGCGCGGTCATGCGCTGAATAACGAGGTTGCCGACCAGGACCAGAAGGGCCGCGATACCCAGCAGCACGTAGCCGGCGAAGGTCGTGGTCATCGGGGCGAAGTAGCCTGGCACGAAGATATAGAGGCCGAGGGCGAGCAGGATGGGCAGGCCCGTGATGATCGTCGCCGAAGCGCGTGACTGGGCGGTGAGCACGCTCATGTCGCGCTTGGTCTGCAGGCGGTCGCGAAGCGTGTCCGAGATGGTGTCCAGGACTTCCGCCAGGTTGCCGCCGACCCGCACATGGAGCAGGATCGCGGTCACGATGAACTCGAGGTCAGGGCTGTTGATGCGAAGTAGAAGCGCGCTCAGTGCGTCCTCCACCGACGTGCCAAGGGTGATCTCGGTGGTCACCCGTTCGAACTCGGTTGAGACGGGCGGTTGCGATTTCGCCGCCACCGTCTCGAGCGCGCGGTCGATGGCGTAACCGGTCTTCAGCGAGTTGGACAGCAGCTGGAGCATGCTGCCGAGCTGGTCGTTGAACAGGGTCTGGCGCCGGCGCTGGAGGAAGCCGACGACCAGGGGCGGCGCCACGAAGCCGACCACTCCGAGGATCAGCGGCCCGGCGGATATCCCGAACCGGAACAAACCGACGAGAGCCCCCAGGGCGACCGCGCCGATACGGATCAGCAGGTATTCGGAGGGCGTGATGGTTAGTCCGGCTCGCGCGAGCTCCTCGGTCAGCGTCGGCTTGCCCTGCACGCTCCGCCGCTGGCTCAGGTTGTCCGCCGCCGGCCGCAGCAACCGCTCGACCAGCTCCCTGGGCGTCGCCCTCGGCGCAGTGGACTCGGGCCTGGGGCTCACGTGCTCTTTGCGGACACGGTCGAGGCTCCAGAAGAAGACCGCGATGGCCGCCGCCATGGGAACGGCGACGATGACTTGTGGCGGGAGGCTCACTTTCGGCTGCCTAGAAAAGAGTTGGGTACGTGGCCTGGATGAGCTGTAGGGTGACGCCTTTGGCGGCGGCGACCGAAGGGCACGTGGGGTCGGGGGTCTGGGCGCCGGGCTGAAGGTAATCGTGGTACGACTCGAGCGCATATTTCATCGACGCGTAGGTCAAAAACCAGGTGATGACCTCGGCCTGGCACTCCGTTACGACCACCGTGAGGCTCGTGGCGGTGGAGGGGCCGCCGCCGCTGGTCGAGGATGCCGCGGGCCCCACCCTGATCACGTGCAGGTTGGTGAAGATCGTCTTGGAGGCCACCTTGGGACCGGTCGAAACCGTGGCGATCACCGAGATGTAATCGTCCGGCTGGATGTAGTTGGCCACGCCCTGCTGCTCGCTGGTCGGGATGGTGATCGCGACGTAACCCGACGGGATGGGCAGGTATTCCGACTGTGACCCCAGCGCCTGGCCTGGCTTGGCGACGTCGTTGGAGGTCACCGCCTGGCCGCTGGGGATCGGCACCAGGGGGATCGTGCCGGCGACGTCTTTGACCTGGGTGAAGTACACGTCCGGGTAGTTCGCCGGGACCGGGATCGTCTTGAGAGCCAGGAAGCCGGCGTCGATCGGGATCCGCGGCGGCAGATCCCTGGTGGTGACCACGATGGTCTTTTGGGGACTGCTGCCTGCCTGCTGGGCGTTCAGAGCTACGAGCACGAAAGCCACGATCACGAGAAGAGCCAGCAGGATGCCCAGCAGAGTGAACGGCCTTCGTGACGTAAGGCCGGTCAAATTCCGCACAGCCGACCCATCATAGGCAAGATATCCCGGTGCCGCGCCCCCCTAACCCGACCTACCGACCCCGAAGGGCACGCCAGCACGGCCAGTCGATGGTCGAGTTTGCCCTCTCTTCCGTCGTGCTCTTGCTGCTGGTGGGCGGTCTGGTGGACATCGGCCATGCGGAATTCATCAGCGAGACGCTGTCCAATGCGGCCCGCGAAGGGGCACGCCACGGAGCCTGGTTCAACGCCCCGACCCAGTCGCATCCCTATCTCGACGACGCCCAGATCAAGGCCACCGTGGACTCCGAGCTGGCCACGATCTCGCTCCCGGCTTCGGTGCTCAAGAACCCCACCACGACCTGCCCGGCGACCACCGACAGCAACCCTTTTCACAACCCGCCGTTCGTGAGCTCGGCGTACCCGGCGGCGGCCAACCAGTCGTGGCTTTACATCTGCTACAACAACACGCCCGGCCTCGACTTCACCAGCCCGGCGGCGAACCAGTCCCAGCTCGACGTGAACGTGATCGTGCTGTACGAATACGGCCCGCTGACACCCATCATCAGCAGCCAGTTCGGCCTGTTCCGCCTCGCCGCCAACGAGCACATGACCGTGCAGGGCAGAGGATGAAGCGCGGCGGCGGCCAGCGCTCGCAGGCCCTGATCGAGTTCGCTCTCATCTCGCCGGTGTTGCTTCTCCTGCTTTTCGGCATCCTCGACATCGGGCGGGCGATCTTCTACTACGACACCTTGAATCACGCTGCGCGAGAAGGCGCCCGCACCGCTGTCCGCGCGTCGAACCAGCTGCCGAGGAACTCAGACGTGCTGGCCACGGTGACAGCCCAGCTGATCGGGATCCCGGTCAGCGAACCGTGTCCACAGGGGCCGGTCACATCCGCCACCCCTCCTGCCAACACGGCCTGGTTGTACGTGACAGAGCCGAACCCACCCCCGACGGTCGAGACCACGCCACCTGACAATGCGCCAGGAGGCGAGAATGCCGCCTCGGCGAGCGGACCGTGCAGCGCCATCAACCCGGCGGGAGGCAACGCACAGCTCCAGGTCACCCTTCGCTTCAACCTCGTCCTCATCACTCCCGTCGTTGCCCAGGCGACGGCCAACCACATCGTGATCACCGCCGCCGCGATCTTCAGGACGGAGTACTGAGCCGCGATGCGAGGCCCATGCGCGCGGCGCCGCTCCGAGCGTGGACAGGCGATCGTCCTGATCGCCATCATGCTGGCGGTCGTGGTCGGGATGGCGGCGCTCGCGATCGACGGCTCGCGCGCGTACGCGCTGCGGCGTGATCTTCAAGCGGCTATCGACGCCGCTGCGCTTTCGGCGGCCGACACTTTTCAGCAGACGGGCAGCTACAGCACCGCCGAGCAGGCGGCGACGGCGATCTTCGGCACCAACCTCCGCCTGTACACGTCGCCGTCATGCTCCCCCGGCTACGGCTCCCCGGGCGCGTCGCCGCTGACGATCACATGCTCCTATTCAGACGGCACCGCCTTGACCCAGGTCGTCTCCGGTCTCGGCCCCCAGGGTAGCCAGTTTCGAATGAGCGCGAGCCGAACGCTCCAGCTGAACTTCGGCAGGATTCTCACGAGCGGATCCAACCCGACGATCGCGAGCTCATCCACGGGCGGCGTGAACAACCTCCTGAACACCCCTACCGTCGGTGCGCTCGCGCCCGCCGGTTGCGGGGGGACCGGCGGCAACGCGGTGACCGTCAACGGCACCGGCACCCTGGCCATTCAGGGCGACCTGGTTTCCAATGGCGCGATATCCGTCGCGGCCGGCAGCGTTCGCGTCAGCGCCGACATCTACGCCAGGTGCCAGGCCTCCGTGCCTGGGGCAACGACCGCCTGCTTTCCCAGTGGGCTGGCCGCTCCATGCACCTTCCCAGATGTGGCGGGCGCAATCCGGCCCGGGTATCAACTGGCCGATCCAGGTTTCCCGGCACCCACGGTGGTGGGCGGCAGCCGGGGAGCGCCTGGAAGCACAGTTGTTCTGCTGCCAGGGACGTATTCGGCCAATCCCAACTTCAATGGTGGACATTGCTGGTTTCTGAGCGGCGGGGTCTACGCGTGGCAGGCCGGCTATACGAACAGCGCGGACTTCGTGAGCAATGAGCTGAAGCCGCCGGACGAACCGACGGTCGCGAACGTCCGCCACGTCTCCGCCAACCAGTTCTGGAACACGAACGGAGTGAACTGCGCCGGCTCGATGCTGGTCAGCAACGTGGGTGCCCCCAACCCAATCGAGTCCGGTAACTGGGGGATTGTGGTCACGTCCGTGCGTACCGATTCCTACGGAGGAGTGAGCTATCGCCGCGAGAGCGCACCCTCCGCCTGCCAGGCCGTACATGTGCACGCCGGCGAGGTGGTCCAGGTCCAGGTCAGTAACGTTCCCGGGGCTACCTCCTACAACGTCTACGCGAGCGAAACTGCCAGCGGCTGCAACGGCCCATGGGGCCTGGTGACGGCCATCCCGGTGGCCGTCACCGTGTCGAACAGCAACACCAACCCGTGCCCTGCGTTCACCGGCAACGGGTGCAGCCTTGGCCACGAGACGCTCGTCCTGGACAGCACTCTCCTGCCCGACACCTTTGCCCCGAACCCGCTAGCCGCGCCTGACACCTACGAGGCCTACCAACCGGACCCTGAGACCGCTCCGTTGACCAGCACGCTGCCGAACCAGAACCCGGTCCGCGGAGCCGGGGCGGCGGGCGATCGCGCCAACGAGAACAACTGCGATACGACGGCTGCCGTGTACTCATCGTGTCCCGATGCCGTAACCCCGGGTGCCGTCGTGTTCTACGTACCGAGCGGCGGCTGCCTTTCCACGTCGAATTCGGGTGACACCTATGTTTTCAGCGGTTACCAGTACAACTGGGTCGGCGTCTTCGAGCCTGGAGCGAGCTCGCCACCCGCCAACACGTGCACCAACACGCTAGGAGCCAACGGCAACTCTGCGTACGTCGGGCTCGTCTATACCCCGTCCGCTACCGTCTCGGTCACCTCGCCCTATGTCTTCGAGGCGGCCGCCACCGGCGGGTTGCTGGCCAACACGCTGACCTTCACGGGAGGCCTGCCGTCGATAACTTACGGTTCGGGCTACGCACCCGTGCCGCCGGCCGCCAGGTTGGTGAGTTGACAGCCGGGCATCAATATCGCCTTCGGCAACGGGGGCAAGCGATCGTCCTGATCGCCATCATGCTGGCTCTGCTTGTCGGGATGGCCGCGCTCGCAATCGACGGGTCGAGGGCCTATGCGATGCGGCGCGACCTCCAGGCCGCGGCGGACGCGGCAGCTCTGGCGGCCGGCGACAACCTCCAACAGACGGGCAGCTACACGCAGGCGGAGGGGGCCGCGGCCACGATGTTCGGCGTGAACATGCGGCTCTACCCCGCACCTTCCTGCGCGCCGGGGTATGGCGCGCCCCCGCTGACGGTCGCGTGTACCTATTCCGACGGGACGGCGCTCACGCAGGTGGTCAGCTGGATGGGGCCGGGGGGCAGCCGGTTCGCCATCACCGGGTCCCGCGCTCTCCAACTGCAGTTCGCGCGCATCCTGAGCGGCGCGGGCACGCCGACGATAGAGGCGACCGCGAGCGCAGGGGTCAACAACCTCCTGTATGCGCCGACCTTGGCCGCGCTGAGCCAGGCTGGTTGCGGCGGTGTCTTTGGCAGCGCAGTCTCGGTCACCGGGGGCGGCACTCTGTCGGTGATCGGCGACCTCGTTTCGAACGGGTCGATCTCGCTCACGGGCGGTGCGAGCGTGCAGGTTGCCGGCGACATCTACGATCGCTGCCAGTCACCGGTGCCGGGGGCGGTCTCGAACACCTGTTATCCGAGTGGCGCGCTGACGCCCTGCACAGCTCCCGATGTGGCTGGAGTCACCTACTCGGGTCACCGCATCGTCGACCCGGCTTTTCCGCCACCGTCAATGACCGGCGGCAGCCAGGGCCTTCCGGGCAACAACGTGGTGATCGCGCCGGGGATCTACTCGACCAACCCCGATTTCAGCACCAGTGTCTGCTACTTCCTGAGTCCCGGCGTTTACGACTGGGAGGCTGGGTACACCAACGCGGGAGGGTTCGTCAGCAACCAGCTGAAGCCACCTGACGAGCCGTCGACCACCAACAACACAGTCCTGGCCAACCAGATGTGGAACACGGGCGGAGTCAACTGCGCGGGGGCCACCGAGGTCGCAGGGGTGGCTGGCGCCAACCCGATCCAGGCGGGCACCTGGGCGATGGAGGTGACCGCGGTCCGGACGGACACCTATGCCGGCGTCTCCTACAAGCGGGAGAGCGCTCCCTCGGTCTGCAGGACCGTGCAGATCACCAGTGCCGGCCAGGTGATGCAGGTCCAGATCAGCAACGTGCCCGGGGCCACGTCCTACAACGTGTACGTCGAGCCTCCGCCGAATCCAGGCTGCGCGGGTCCCTTCGGTTACGCCGGCAACGTTCCTGTCGTAGGCACGGTCCAGAACAACAACACCGAGCCATGCCCCGCGTTCACTGGGACAAGCTGCAGCCTGGGCAACGAGACGGCGATATTCGACTCCAGCGTTCTGGGCTCTGCCTTCACGCCCAACGCTTCTGCGGCTGCGGACGCCCCTGGAGCGTATCCACCTGCCGGCGAGACCGCGCCGCTGCGGGACAACCTGCCCAACCAGAATCCGGCCCGCGCGGCTCCGCCGGGAGGTGACCGGGCCAATGAGAACCAGTGCGACACGATCGTGGGCGCGCCCACCACGTGCCCTGGCCCGATCACGCCGGGCGCGGTGGAGTTCTACATTCCCAGCGGCGGGTGCCTCAACGCCACGACGGCGGCCGACAACTTCTTGTTCAGCGGCTACCAGGACGACTGGCTCATGGTCTACGAGCCGGGCGCTTCCTTCCCGCCCGCCAACGCGTGCAGCAATGTGCTGGGGGCCGCGGCGGACTCGGCGTGGGTCGGGGAGATCTACACCCCGTCGGCGGCCCTCACCGTGGACAAGGCGGCGACTTTCAGGACGGAGGCGACGGGTGGGTTGATGGCCAACACCCTCACGTTCAGCGGCCAGCTACCCGAGATCATCGGGAGCGCCGCGTACCAGCCCGTACCTCCGGCCAGCCGGTTGACCGCCTAGTGCCCGTTTAGACTGGCTGTTCGGCCTCCACGGCGGGCCCTGGAATGGGTGCCTCCGGTTGCTCCGCAGCTTCGCCGTTGTGCGACTCGAGGGCGGCGAGCAACGAATGGATCGTGGTGGCTG
>Ga0307374_10000559_pt1 | contig 71091 bp, 71 predicted proteins | sample OX3MG_FD_202532 | JGI IMG/M metagenome (GOLD analysis project Ga0307374, IMG submission 202532) | Soil microbial communities from Risofladan, Vaasa, Finland - OX-3 | ecosystem: Environmental > Terrestrial > Soil > Coastal area > Acid sulfate soil | place: Finland: Risofladan, Vaasa | collected... | reverse complement strand
GAGACGGCTGAGTCGATTCCGCGCCAGGCGAGCCGGGAACTGGCCCCGGAAAAGCATCGGCTGGCAACGGCGCGCTCCGGTGGATCGTCGCGGGAGGGTGGGGAGCAGACCGTCTGGCCGACTCGTCCGGGCGCTGGGAACTCGCCGGTGGACCGCCTGCATCAGCCCGCGGGGGAGGGATTTCCCGCCCTCCGGGCCGGGCAGAGGATCGGGTCTTGCGCTCGATCCGTCACCGTCGCCGAAGAGTCCCGCCGGCCGCCGACATGCCGGCCCGGGCGGGACCCGGTACCAACGGCTCAGCTGGGCGAAATGGAACCGGAGTGCGCGCGATCGCTGCTAGCCTGCGGAAGTCCGGCGATCATCTCGAGCGCGTGCGGCAGGGCGGTCCAGATTGCCTCCAAACTCTCCCTCGTCGCCTTGAGAGCTCCGGGCAGGGCCACGATTAGGGTCTGGCTGGAGACCACCGCTACCTGACGCGAGAGCATCGCATGGGGTGTGTGGGTCAGACCGGCCGCCCGCATGGCCTCCGCAAAACCGGGAACCTGGAATTCGCCGACCGACAGCACAGCTTCGGGGGTGCGGTCGCGGGGATGGAGCCCGGTGCCCCCGGTGCAGACGATCAGGGCGGGTTGGAGCTCGGCCACCGCCCGCCGCAGCCAGTCGGCGACCTGTTGGGGCTCGTCGGGGAGGAGCGCCCGGGAGATCAGCTCTCCAGGAAGTTGGAGTAGTCGAGCTGCGAGCCACTCCCCGCTAGTGTCCTGTCGCCTTCCCGCGGCGCCCTCGTCGCTGACCGTGAGTAGAGCCACCCGCCAGCGACCGGTGACCTCGGGGGACTCGCAACGGTCGTCCTGAGTCACGACTCCGTCCCCACCATCTCCTCGGCCAGGAGCCGGGCCAGGCGGTGATCCGGGATCTGAGCTTGGCCGAATTCCAGGAAGCGGGACCGCAGCGCGGCGTACTGGGCGGCCAGTGCAACGTCGTCGTCGCCAGGAGCCAAGCGCCAGTCCTCCAAGTAGTGGATCGCGGCGATTCCCGCCTGGAGCGACTCCTTGAGGCACCCGAAGCAGGGTCGCATGGTCGAGTACAGAGTCGCTCCTAGCGTCGACTGGCCGAATCGGGCCGCCGCGAGAACCGCGTTCTGCTCGGCGTGGACACAAATGCAGAGGTCGTAGCCTCGGCCGGCGGGATAGGCGCTCGTGTCCCGGTTAGCACAGCGGTAGCAGCCCTCCTCAGAGCAGTTGGGCATCCCGATCGGAGTGCCGTTGTAGCCGGTGCTGATCACCCGGTCGTCCCGGACCACCACCGCTCCGACGCGTCGCCCGAGGCAATCAGCCCGAGTGCGCGCCGCCAGCGCCAGGAGAAGGAAATACTCCTGTTTCGAGGGGCGCAGCGCAGGTTGGCGGCTCACGGGGCGGCGTCAGCTCTGGAAATGCACACGCTCGGAGTTTGCCATCTCCGGTCAACTATGGGCGCTGGCCGCCACGGCCAGGCGTCCCGGACGGCAATCGCGAGGACCCCAGCGGCCGCATGGGGCCAGCAATCCAATTCGGCCCGGGAACGAGCTCAGTGGACCTACGCCGTAAGTCGGTTGTCAGTTTTCGATCAGCTGGCCAGTCGTCACTACGGTGGCGAATTCGCCGTGGAGGCTGGCTGCGGTGGCCCGGCAGATCTCATCCGCGGTCACCGTCCGGCCGTCGGGTCCGGGGCGGTCGAAGGCGCAGGTCGCATCCAGGGCGAAGTAGGTCTGGTAGCCGAGGTCACCGGCCATCCGGGCGGTGGTCTCGCAGCAGTGATCGGTGGCGATGCCGCAGATCACCAGCGCCGCCACCTTCCGAGACTGCAGCCATTCGTCGAGGTTGGGCCGACCATAGAACGCTGAATGGACCTGCTTGGTGATCAACAGGTCAGGCTTGCCGCTCACCGCCGGCTTGAAGGCGTTTCCCGGTTGTCCGGGGGCCAAAGGAGAGTCGGGCCCCTCGGCCGAGTCGTGCCGGACGAACACGACCGGCTGACCGCGCTCGCGCCAGGCCAGGACCAGCGCGCCGACGTTGGCCTCGCAGCTGGGATTGTTGCGAGGTCCCCAGATCGGGTCGTCGAATCCGGCCTGAACATCGATCACCACCAGAGCGCAGGGCTCCGGCACGACCATCAACCGGCGACGGCCTCGAGAATCGCCGGGTCGAGTCCAGGGTACTTGGCGAGGTATTCGGCTCGTTCCCGGCGGAGCCGCTCGACGATCGCCTGGTGTTCATCGGAACGCCCCTGGCGTTGGTAGAGCAGCCGAGGCTGGAGCAGCTCGGGATCGTCAATTCCCGGGACCGAGACGGCCACATCGTAGCCAAAGTCGGGATCGCGCTCCCAGCTGATGGTGCCTTCGGCGATTGCCTTGACGACGGCTGAGGAGTGAGGAATACGGATTTTCTTGGACCGCGGATTGTCTTCGCCGCCGCCAACCCACCCCGTGTTGAGCAAAAACACCTCGAAGTTCCCATCGGCGTGGAGCTCCCGGAAGCGGTTCCCCTGCTGGGCGTGAAGCAGCGGGAAGAAGGGGTTCGTGCCGGGGACCCGTAGTGACTTGCCCGCTTCGGCAGCCCCTCCGGCCGCGGTGCCCTTGGTCTCTCCCAGCATGAAGTAGGCGGCCGCCTGCGCGACCGACAACCGAGCCACCGCCGGGATGATCCCGTCATTGCGGTTGAGGATCAGTAGGGACGAAACCGCGGGGATGTCCCGGGCGTCCCGCGACCAGCCCAGAGCCTCCATCGGGAAGACGGCCCGGCCATTTTGGGTGTAGCTCTCATCGAAGAAGTCGACCACGCCGCCAGCCTCCTTCTGGGAGACGTTCTCCAGGTAGGCGATCCGCGAGGTCACAGCGCCGTGGATTGTCGGCTCGTCCTCGGCGCTCAGGGCGTAGGTCTTGGCGAAACAGCCGTTCTCCGAGCCGTAGACGATCCCTCCCGGCATCAGCGCCACGAAGTCATCCTGCACCGGCTTGCTCGCGTTCTGGCGAGTGAAGGTAGTGGTGGTCTTCCCGGTACCTGACAGGCCGACGATCAGGAGGGTCCGCTCTCCCTGGTCGGTCGGAATCACCTTGCACCCGGCGTGCAGGGCCAGCCCGCCCCGCTCAAAGACCAGCTTGTTCCACATCCGCAGCAGCCCCTTCTTGGACTCGCCGAAGTAGTCGGAGTTGAACACTCGGGTGATCCCGTTCTCCAGGTCAACCGCGATCAGCCGGTCCTCCGGATAGCCGGGCATGGTCAGCCTGGGGGTGTAGATCAGGGTGAAGTCGGGGTGGAAGTCGGCGCCGATCTGGTCGTCCTTGAACAACAGGTGGTCCTGCATTCCGGCGATGTTCGCTCCCGCCTCCTCGATTACCAGTCGGACCGGGGAGCGGAACTGGGGGTCGTTGTTGACATAGCCATCGATCACGATGACGTCGTGACCCGACAGGTACTCCTCCTGCAGCTGGGCCACTCGACGTCCTTCCTCCGGGGTGATCGTCTGGCTCGAGGTGATCCCCGGATCGTCGGTGATGATGTAGGTGGAGCTGGTGCTCCGCGCCAGCACCTTCGTCTGCACGTTGTAGTTGTCGTACGCCGTAAGCAGCGCGGTGGGCATCGCCGCGGTCAGCTCTCGGAGTTCCTCCTGGGAGGGGTGGAACCGCGTGTGCCGGGCGGATGGCGAATAGGGGTCAGCGACCTTGCTCATTAAAGACCTCTTCACTCCTCGCAGACTGGTGACTGCGGCACATTAGCAAAAGGGGAGACCCGAAGGTCACCGTCCCTCGGCGATCCCCCTAGGCGGGACGGCGAGCGCTAAGCTGCGCGACCACGGGCGCCCGATGCCCGTCCACCCCGACTTTGCACCAGGGAGGCTGATCGAATGGCCGAAATCATCGTGAGCCGCTCCCACGTCGAGGCCACCGTGGCGGCGGTGATGACGCGGGCCGTGATCACCATCGGTCCGGGGGCCACGGTGACCGAAGTGGCGGAAATGCTCGGCACGCATCACATCACCGGCATGCCGGTGCTCGACGACCATCACCGGGTGGTTGGGGTGGTCAGCGAGATGGACGTGGTGCTCAAGCCGGGAACAACCGTTGCCGAGATCATGTCCGCCGAGCCCCGGACCGTTGAGGAGGAGGTCCCGCTCAGTGAGGTGGCCGAGATCCTCATGTCCGAGCGGATCCGGAGGCTGCCGGTGGTCCGTCACGGCAAGCTGGTCGGCCTCATCTCTCGCACCGACTTGGTCACGTTCTTCGCCCGCCACCAGTGGGTCTGCGGCAAGTGCGGTGGCACTCAGCGCGGGCTGGAGCCCCCGGACCGCTGCATTGTCTGCGGTGCCGAGGGCGTTGGTTTCAAGTTGGAGGACGCGCCCGGGGGGATGTGATCTGAGCCGACCACCCGAGGTCAGTCAGCGAGCCGGGACATCTCGTTGCGCAGCTTGAGCTGCACCAGGTTGTGGTAGGCATCGATCCAGCGGACAGTGCCACTGTAGGAGCGCATGACCACGGAATGGGTCTCGACCGTGTCGCCCGAGAACCTGACTCCTCCCAGCATCTCTCCGTCGGTGATCCCGGTCGCGGCGAAGAAGATGTTCTCGCCGCCACAGAGGTCCTCAGCCCCAAAAATCTGCTCCTCCGAGAAGCCCTCCCGATGGATGAGCTCTCGCTCCGCCTCATCGCGGGGCCACAGACGGCACTGCATGTCGCCTTGAATGCAGCGGACGGCACAGGCGGTCAGGACCGCCTCGGTGGCACCTCCGATCCCCAGCAGGACGTCCAGCCCGGTGCGCTCGGGAAGTGCCGCCATGACCCCGGCGGCGACATCCCCATCGGTGATCAACTTGACCCGGGCTCCGGTGGAGCGGATCTCCCGGAGCAGCTCCTCGTGGCGAGGACGATCCAGCACCACCACCGTGAGGTCATGCACCGGTCGCGACTCGGCGGCGGCGATCCGCTGCAGGTTCTCAGTGTGCGAGACGCGCAGATCGATCACCCCCCGGGCCAGGGGGCCGACCACTAACTTCTCCATGTAGGCGCAGTGGGTCTGGAGGAGCGTGTCTCGCTCCGACAGGGCGACGGTGGCGATGCCCCCGGGAAGTCCGCGGGCCACCAGGCGGGTGCCGTCGATCGGGTCCACCGCGATGTCCACCAGCGGGGGGTTCCCATTGCCAATCTGCTCCCCGATGTACAGCATCGGAGCCTTGTCTTTCTCCCCTTCGCCGATCTTGACGATCCCGGCCATGTCGACGTGAGAAAGGCTGCGGCGCATCGACTCCACCGCGGCCCGGTCCGCCGCGATCTTGTCGTCTCGGCCCATCCAGCGGGCGGCGGACATTGCCGCCCCCTCGGTCACCCGGACCAGCTCGAGCGCCAGATTGCGATCGATCGGGGTGCCCGGGTCGGCGCCGACTGCCTCCAGATCCGATGGTTCGAAAGGTCGGTCCATCGAGAGGCAGCATACGGTCTGGACTCCCTACTGAGGGACCAAGCCTGCACCCCTACCGGGCTTGGACTCCGTGCCGCTCTGACTCGACGCGACAATGCCAGGCGTGGATGCCAGCCCGTCTCCGCCAGCGTCGCTGGATCGAACAACCCCACTGCGCTTCGGGTACGACGAGGCGGCGCGATCGCTCGAGGTGCAGTGGCAGGATGGCCAGGGGCAGGCGATCTCCTTCGCCGTCCTGAGGCGATCCTGCCCCTGCGCTCTCTGCACCGGCGAGTTGGGTCGGCCGGGACGGTTCCAGGTGGATCCAGACCTCCGGCCAGGAGAGGACGAACTGGCGGATATCCAACTGGTCGGGAATTACGGGCTCAAGGTGATCTGGGGCGACGGCCACGACACGGGGATCTACCGCTTTGAGCTGCTGCGCCAGTTAGGGGATGCCGGGTAAGGCAGCTGGCCGTTCCCGCGACCTGGAAGGGCGCGCTAAAGCGACGCCTGGATACCTTTGGGCATCAGACCAACCGGGAGCACGGCGGGCGGCGACTCCGCCCGACCGGCGCTCGGCTGGATGGTGGGACTAGCTGAGCACACAGAACTCGTTGCCCTCAGGGTCGGCCATCACCACCCAGGAGACGTCGCGCTGTCCGATGTCGACCCGCCTAGCACCGCGGGACTCGAGCCACGCCACCTCTTGGTCCTGGGTCCGGTCGATCGACCAGATATCGAGGTGGACCCGATTCTTGACTGTCTTCGGCTCGGACACGGGCACGAAGACGATCGTCGGCACCTGGGCAGCGGCGCGGTAGGCCCCTTCCCGGGGGCCCTCATCCCGATTTGCGGCGGCAGATATCCCGACCCAGCCCTCCTCTGCGGGAGGGGCGACGTGGTAGTCCAGCACCTCGGCCCACCACTTCGCAAGGATCAGGGGATCCTCGCTGTCGATGATGATCTCGGTGACGCGACTGGTCATTCTGCCCATCCTATCCCCGCCACCGGGCACCCGCCGAGTGTGTCCTCGCTGGGAGCTACCCCACCCCGCCCAGTAGTTGCCGGATGGTGGCCGCTACCGCGGTCGGCTTGAACGGCTTGGTGATCGTCTCGCGGGCCCCGGCGGCCAGCGCTCGGTCGCGCCCTTCCGGATCACGCTGCTCCGGCATCAGCACGATGCCCGACGGTGGCTCTAAGCCATCTCGGATCAGCCGGCGACAGAGTTCGCGCCCGTCCTCCTCGAGAGTGATGTCACAGAGGAGGAGATCGACTCCGCCACCGTGAATTAGGGCCTCCGCCTCCCCGGCGCTCCGCACCCAGAGGAGGTTGTGGCCCTCCATCTTGAGTTTGAATTCGAGGATTCGGCCGATCATCGGTTCGTCTTCGGCGAGCACTAGAGTTGCCGGGGCACCAGGTTCCATCAAGTCGAGTCTAGGGCGCGCTCGAAACCTAGCATTCAGTTCAAGTTACGGTCCGGAAGCGGGGCTGCGACACCGGGATCGGATCGTCACCGCCGATCCAAGAATGAATTCTCGTGGACGGGGTCAGGAAGTGGGGGCAAACTGCGGCTGCCACGCTCATCGCCGGCGCGGGTGCGCTGGCGTTGATCGCGGGTACCGCCGCACCTGCCGTCCACGCCAGCTCCAACTCCCCCTCCAATTCTGTTACCACTCTTTCCGCCATGGTGGCCAAGGCCAAGGCGGAGGTGATCAGCCTCGGCGCCCAGGTGCAGACGGCGCTCGCGACGATCGCCCATGACAAGACCCAGATCAGCCTCGAGCGCCGACAGCTCGCGAATCTGGTGTCGGCGGAATACACGGGGGCTCCGAATGGTCTGCTGTCGATCCTGGCCAGCCCCGACTTCAACTCCGCGATAAACACCCAGATCGAATTGGACCAGTTGACCCAGGCGCAACGGCAGTTGCTGGAGAGTTTGGCTCAGGATGTCCGTCAGGAGCAGGCCAGCGAGGCCGCCCTGGAGCAGGAGCAACAGCAGGAAGTCGCCACCGAAACGCGCCTCCGGGCCGAAGAGTTGGTTGCTGAGTTCCGAGCCACCCAGGCCAGCTATCAGCCGCGAATTCAGGGAGGCCCGGCCAACCAGCCCTCACCGGCCGCCGCTACTCCCAAGCCGGCGACCACTCCCGCCCCCACCCCCACAGCTCCTGCCCTCGTCGCGACCCCCACCCCAACGCCGCCTCCGCCAACGGGGACGGGCGGCGCCTTCACCGTCAACACCAATCTGACCCTCCCGAGCGGGATCACGCTGAAGCAGATTCAGGAGTTTCTGCAAGGAAGCCCGCTGGAGGCCGACGCCCAGTTCTTCATCCAGGCGGAACAGACGAATCATGTCAGCGCCATCTATCTGGTTTCGGACGCGGTCCTGGAGACCGGCTGGGGCACATCACTGCTCTACCTCGATAAGCACAACCTCTTCGGTTTCCAGGCCTACGACGCCAATCCCTACGTCGATGGGATGACCTTCACCAGCGACCAGGACTGCATCGACTATGTCTCCTGGTTCGTTTCGGTCTACTACCTGACCTCACCCGGATCTCAGGTCGCCAACTATGGTGGGCAGCCGGGAACCGTTGCGACTGGGCAGTACTACAACGGCCCGACCCCTCAGGGGATGAACGTTGACTACGCCAGCGATACATCCTGGGCCAGCAAGATCGCCAAAATAGGGTCCCTGCTCCAGGCGATGGCGCCCTGAGCCAGGACCCGGTCCCCGCGGCGGGCTAGCCTAGGGGTCGTGAATTCCGGGTCTGCAAGGGGGGCGGAGGCATCGCCCGGAGCGCTAGACCGGCCGGTCAAAGAGTATTTCTGTCTCGCCGACGGTCGGACCGCGGCGCTGGTCAACTCGGCGGGGGCGTGTGACTTCTGGTGCTGGCCCCACTTCGACAGTTCCATCCGCCTGGACGCCCTCCTTGACCCCGGGCGGGGCGGTTCGGTGGGGGTGACCTCTGCCCTCGACTCGCCCACGTCGGTCGGCTGGGAGGGCTCTTCCCGGGTCATCCGGTTCTCGTTTCCCAAGGGACTTCGGATTCGGTGCTGCCTGTTGAGCGACGGCGCTGGCAACAGCGCTCTGGTCTGGCTGGTCGACGGGCCGTTGGGGGAGCTGGTCCACATCTCGCTTCCCGACCCCGGGAGCGGCCCCGGTTGGGCTCCGATTTTCTTCGGAGCTCTGCTGGAGCGGCGGAGCCGCGGAGATGTAGTCGGCGGACCACTGGCTCTCACCGTGAGCACCTCGACGGAGCCACGCAAAGATGGACTCCTGGCGGAGCTCCCGGCCGAGGGGCTCGTTGTGTGGCTGGGAGTCCCACCGGACGGTCACGGCCTTCCCCCCCGGTTGAGGCTAGTCTCGAACTCCCCCGGGGATGCGGTGGCAACCACCCGTGCCCTTCTCGAGTCGGTCGTGGCCAGCGACCGTGATTGGCTGCACCAGCTGCACCGGACCCCCCAGCTGAGCCGGCTGATCGCCGAGGGACCGGTCTCGGTGGTCGATGCCGTCGACCGTTCACTGCTTACGCTGCGCGGGCTCCAGGACGAGGGGTCGGGCCTCCTGGTGGCCTCTCCGACCACCTCCATCCCTCAATGGCCCGGCAGCGAGAGGGCGTGGGACTATCGCTACGCGTGGCTCCGAGACTGTGCCGACGCGGGGATAGCGCTGAGCCATGCCGGCGCCTTCACCGAGGCGGTCGCAGTCGCGCGCGGGCTGGGCAGAGGTCTGGGCGGGCGACCAGAGCTGGCCGCGCCGGTGAGCCGGCTCTCGGGCGGCGACCTTCCCCCCGAACACCTAGTGCGCCACCTGCGCGGCTATTCTGGGGCCCGGGTGCGCGTCGGCAACGGAGCCGCGGGCCAGGTCCAGTTGGACACCCTGGGGGAGGTGGCCCGACTGGCTGTGGAGTTAGACCGGGGTGGCCACTGTCCCGACGAACTGTTGGCGAAAGTTCCAGCGCTCGCTGACGCCGCCAGACGGCGATGGCGACTTCCCGATCACGGAATCTGGGAGGTGCGGGGGGACCCCCAGGACTATGTGCACAGCAAGGTGATGGCCTGGTCGGCCCTGCAGAGCGCCGTGGCGCTGGCCGACGGTGGCCGGATCAGAGGAGATGCGGAAGGCTGGAGAGTCGAGGCCGAGGTGATCCGGCGCGAGATCATGCGGCGGGGACGGGGCCCGGCCGGAGAGCTGGTCATCTCCTTCCAGGAGACCGGAGCTGACTCGGCTGTCCTCGCCGCCTACCTTGTTTCCTTCTTAGGACCCGAGCGGACTGACGCCGGAGCAACTCTGCGCCGGGTCTCCCGCGATTTGGGGAGAGGGCCACTGATGGCGCGGCACTCTCCGGAGCGGGACGGACTGGATGTCCCTTGCTTTCCGTTCATTTTCCCGGGCCTGTGGGCGGTGGCCGCCGAGGCCATGCTGGGTCTGAGAGTTGCCGCTCAGGCGCGCCTGCTCGCCATCTGCAGCCTGACCGGTCCCTCCTGCCAGCTATCCGAGGTAGCGGATCCCAGCTCCGGCGCGCTCTGGGGCAACTATCCCCAGGTGCAGAGCCAGGCGGCGCTGGTCGACGCCGCGCTCGCCATCTGGCCACCTCCGCCCTCACCAGCGTCTCAAGGGGGCGGATAGCCAGCCATATACTGAGTGGTGGAGGAGTCGGGACGGCCTTGAGCACTCTCGCCCCGTTCGTCTAGTGGCCAAGGACACCGCCCTCTCAAGGCGGAGATCAGCGGTTCGAATCCGCTACGGGGTACCACACCTACGGCCGCTATCGGCCATCAAAGGGGATCTGTGAGCGACACTTCAGCTAATCCAACCCGCTCGCAGCGCTCGCTGACCAGCCTGCCAGTCGCCCCCCACGGGCACCAAATCCAGCCGGCGCATCGAACTGTGCTTCCAGCGGAGGACCCAGGGGCGCTAGCCCGGTTAGCCGAGATCCTGGCACCCTCAGGTGTTGCCCCCGGGGCAGACCCCACAGGGACGCTGAGCGAGCTTTGCGCCCGGTACCCTTCGTTTCTCGATGGCTGGGCCCGGCTGGCTGAGGCATGGTATTCCGCGGGAGAGCCCGTCCAGGCTTACGCCTGCGCCAGGGTGGGGTATCACCGCGGTCTCGACCGCCTGCGGAAGCACGGTTGGGGAGGCACCGGCCAGGTGCACTGGGCTGAGCCCACAAATCGGGGATTTCTGCGCAGCCTCTACCTGCTGATGGTGGCCGCGATTGCAATTGGTGAAGACGATGAGGCAACTCGCTGCCGCGCGTTCCTTCTCGATCTGGACCCTGATGACGGCCTCGGAGCCGGAGCGCTGACCCCAGGTCAGCGGGTCAAGCCGTCTGAACTTCCCTAGGCGGGTGTCGGCTGGTCATCGGCCGGGGGAGGGGCCAGCTTTCCCTCTTTGGGGGTTGGTCCTTTGAAACCGGCAGCGGTGCGATGGCCGCCACCACCGTAGCGGGCGGCGATCCGGCTAACGTCGACCCCTCCCGGGGTGGACCGCAAAGACCAGCGCGCTAAATCCCCACTGCCCTGCCACCAAACGCCGGCGAAGGGGTGTCCGGTTGCTAGGACATCGCCCAGTTCGCTCTGCAGAACGGCACTGTTCACCGTCGGGACAACGGTGCCCAATATCTCCACCATCGTCGCGTGGGCAGCTACCCGGTCGACCATGCGGCGCTGGTAGCGGAGCAGCGCGCGACCCTCCACGCGCAGCTGTTCGACATCGATAGAATCCCATGTTTGGAAGTCAAAATCGTGGGCACGCAGAGCGGCTGAAACCTCTTCGCTCTCGGGCAAGTCGTGGCGCCACAGGTCACGATCCTGCACATAGCGCAGCAAGGGCGGAACGGGCGACTGGTGCAAGTACTGCCAGGCCATGACCGCGCCACTGCGGTTCATGTCAAAAACGCAGTAAGGGAGGTCCGCCAGCTCGCTGGCGGCGGATCGGTGGTGGTCGAGTACGACCAGACTGGCCGCGGACTCGGCCAACTGCTCCGTGGTCGCTCGGTCGTAGGCGAAGTCTGCCATCAGCACGTGTCGACCCTTGGTCCTCGGCGGTGGATCGCCGTGGCTGACCGGCACGTAGTCAGCATCGTCGCCGTAGCGCTTCCACGCGGCGAACGCGGCTCCAAATCCGTCGGGGCAGTCACCGTGGTAAACCACCAAGGGCCGCGAACCCGATCCCGAGGCGGAGTCGATGCGCGCCGGAGCACTCGACGGTGCGGAGGCTCCCCTCTCGTCAGCGTTCAAGGATTCAGGGGTAGATGAATCCCAGGACGCCAGAGGTGTTGGGAACTAAGCGGAGATCTTCATGGCCGGGGATGTAGTTGGCCTCCTCCACCACGAAGCCTTGACCATCGGTGCCAGCGCCGGTCTGGATGACCCAGGCCACGTGACCGAGGTAACTGTACGCGCCGCCGCCGCGCCAGACGACCATGGAATCGACTTGGGGAGTCATGCCCGTGGGATAGGGCTGGGGCATGCTGGCGTTTCCAGCGATCCACCCGTTGGCGTTCGCCGCCCATCCGACATACCTTTGCGAGGCCACGAACCAGGTGCACTGTCCGTACGGGTAGTCGTCTGGCGCGTTGCCCAAATCCGGGTAAGGGGGGGTGGAATACACGTCAAGGATAGTGCCGCTATAGCCGAGCGACCCACCTCCGGTGGAGGCAGCTGCCTCCTCCTGCAGGACCTCGATCTGGGTCGACAGGGTTCGGATCTGAGCCGCGATCTGGCCCGCCTGACCGGTCAGGTTGCTCTGCTCGGAACTGTAGGCGTTCTCGGCTGCCTGAAGCTGGCTGTTCTGGCTCTGCAGGCCGGCCACCAGAGCGGTGACCTGCACCTCTTGGGCGGTCTGTTGGGCCTTCAGCGTCTTGAGCGCGTTGGCATCGGTGATCAGTTGCTGGGTAAGTGAGTCGAAGCGCTGCCGCACCGTCTGCAGGGAAACCGTGTCGTCGACCAGCTTGGCGATGCTGGAACTGTTGGCGATCGCAGCAGCGAGCGAGTCGTTGGCGTTTCGCTGGTAGAGAACCGTGACCAGCGCGGCGAGCTGGGTCCGATCGCGGGCCATCTGGGCCTCCGTGACCGCGAGTTTGTTCGTGGTGGCGGTGAGTTCGGCGTTCACTTGGCTCAAGGTGATCTGATCTTGGGAGAGCTGCTGCTGAATCGCGGTGATCTGCTGTTGGGTATTCGCTGCTTGCTGTCCCGCCGATGCCGCTTGTCCCTCTAAGGACCCGAGCTGGCTGGTCAGAGCGCTCAGCTGCTGTTGGTCGGCGGCGATCTGAGACGAGAAGCTCGCGGAGGCTGTTCCCGTGGTCAACAGGGAGGCCGACATCGCGGCAATTCCGAACACGCCCAGCTGGGCGGCGGCGCGTAGGGCGGGCTTGATGCGGAATTGAGACATAAGCTGGAACGTGAGATGTGATTGTCTCGGCCTCTGACTCTAACAGCGATCACCGCGGCCTGCAAGTTCAGTGACAGCTTGGTAGTGGGTCAGTTTCGATGTCACTAAGCGGCAGCCCTCACGCACTTTGTGCTAGGGAGGCGCGCCTATGCTTTGGGGGATGGGGGGCAAACGATCTAGGAAAACACCCCGGTGGGGCCGCGTCGGGGGAGCGCTCGCTCTCCTGTTCTCTGTGATCCTCGCGTTAGTCACGGTACCCGACCACCCAACCGTCGTGCGAATTGTGGCGCTGACGGCAGCGACCGTGTTCGGATTTGGCTGCCTCGCGGTCATTTTTTGGGAGGCGGGGCGGTGGATAATGGGGAAGGTGTCTAGTGATGACGACGACAGCCAGGGGCCTTCCACGCCGGGTCCAGGGCCTTTTCATGGGCCGGTGGGGTCTCAAGGTCAGACCGGCGGTCACACAACGCAGATCAACTATCCTGCCGGGCAACCGCGCCGCTCTGTGGGGATCGCCATCCACGGTAGCCGGGACGTCAAGCTCTACGACAACACCGTCACCGGATTCGATACGGGCGTGGAAGTCGTCGATTCCAGTGTCGAGGCCCGCAACAACCTGATCTCCGGTCCTCCAAGCGCTCCTAACCGAGCAGCCCGACGAGCTCTTCGACGGTCCAAACGTGGTCGGTCACCCCAGCCGCCATCGCGGGAGTCCGCGGATAGGGATTAGCCAGGGTCTTGTGGGGCCGAGCAAAGTTGTAGAACATGAAATGGAGGCTGACCGCAGCCACTAGGTTCTCAGCCTTTTTTGAGAACCCGTTGGTCAGCCACGTGAAGCGCCGCATCCCCATCCGCATGGTCAGGTTCTGGCGCTCCACGTAGGAGGTGGAGACGTGCGCCGGATCGGGGTTCCCCTGGACCCTACGAGCGCGGACGCCGATGCATTCTGGCGGACTGTAGCGGCGCTGGCCGTCCTCGGCCCCGTAGATCTTCTGGAGCATCGCGTAGTCGATGTCCGGGCCGAAGGCATCCTCTACGGCGTCTAGGTAGAGGTGATAGCCGTCGGTGGTGAGCTGGACCCGGTTAGCCATCCGGTCGGCCAGGTCCGAGACGAAAGCCTTGGCATCGGCACCACCCCGGTCCCCAACCAGCCAGCTAGGGACCAATTTGGTGTCGGCGTCAATTGCCACCCAGGTCCAGACATCGCCATACCCGAACTCTCCCTTGTGATCCGCCGGGACGTTGGCTGCCTTGGAGTGGCAGAAGGCCCAGATCTCGTCAGCCTGTAGACGACGGCAAGCGAGGCCACGGAGAGCATCATCCTGGTACTCGGAGCAAGTCGTTCCCAGCTCGACCAGGAGCTTGGCGACGGTGTTCTTCGCCACGCCCGTCATACGGACGGTGGCCCGGATGGAGTTGCCCTCCACGAGAGCCTTGACCACCTGAACCCGCTTGGTCTCTGGTAGTCGGTTCATACTGACCATTATGCCTGACCGATATAAGCTTGTCAAGTCCGCTCGCTTATATTGAGACGTCCTTTCTCTGTCGCACACGTTAGATCTGTCCCTGCAATATAAACTACTTAGCTGGTATAGTTCATATCTATGGACATAGACCGACTTAGCAACAGCCCCGTGGGCAAACTCGTTCCGGTCAGGGGAACCGACGCGAGGCACGGGAACTTCGCCTACTTCGCCTTCGTGGCGGACCCTTTGCCTTCCGACGTGACGCTACGCTCGGCAACCTGGGCTCGGGTTGCCGAAGCTACGGCGGCGATCTCGCGCCTACAGCAAGCTTGCCTTGAGCTGCCAGATCCCCGCCTCCTAATAAGACCCGCCCTGTGGCGAGAGTCCCTCGATACGTCGGCGCTCGAGGGCACTGAGGGCGTACTGCGCGAATTGCTCGAGGCTCAGCTTCCCAGTGCGCAGTACATGACGTCGGAGACGCGCGAAATCCGGGCATTTCAGTCCATGGCCGGCCACGCATTCGAACTGGTCAAGCGGCGACCGATAACCGTTGGCTTCCTCAGCGAGTTACAAGGCGAACTCTTCCAAGAGGCCGAGAATCCCCCTGAGGATGTGGGGCGCGTGCGTCAGCATATCGTCTGGATCGGACAGAAGGACCAGCCGATTGAGGCTTCTAGATTTGTCCCCGCCCCCCCTGACGATCGCCTCCAGGCGGGGATGGACCAGTGGGAATTGTGGGTAAGAGCAGAGCACCCGCACCTGTCGCCTGTTCTGCGCTCAGCAATGGCCCACTATCAGCTGGAGACCTTGCACCCGTTTGGCGATGGAAACGGGCGTCTCGGGCGGCTGGTGATTATTCTCCAAGCTCTTCGCTCGGGAGCACTAGACCAACCCGCACTCACGCTTTCGCCGTGGCTTTTCCGCCATCGCATCCAGTACCAAGAGCAGCTCTTGGAGATGAGTTGCACCGGAGACTGGAATCCTTGGGTGTCGCTCTTTTGCACAGCTGTACGCGAGCAGTGCGACATCCTCATCGAGAATGCCCGGAAGCTCGTTCGGTGGCGGGAAGAGTCGCGCCACAAGGTGCAGGAGCACCGATGGACCGGGGTCATCTATCGGGTCCTAGAGGATCTTGTGGACTGGCCGGTGATCACCGTCGGGGACGCTGCGAGGAAGTACAGCATCTCGGTTCCGCACGCCACAAACACGATCAACCACCTAGTCGAGATTGAGATCCTCACTGAACTCACGGGCCGGGGCTATGGGCGAATGTTTGGAGCCAAGTACGTGATGGATACGGTGGACAGCCTCACCTCTCCTGGCGCTTCCACCGTTCCACAGCAGCCTTCTGAGCAATCTCAGACCGTTGCTGCGGGCTGAGCTTGGCCGCCCTGGCCTTCCCGCCCTTCTGACCCCCTAGCCTCCCCAGCTCCACGGCCGCGGGGTTCTTCCCCTGATAGGGGTCGAAGCCGGGGTCGGTGGCCTCGCCTACAATCGCTGACGCGAGCCGGTTGAGGTCCGCGGGCTTCCTTGACCGCTTAGGCATAGTTTCATTCTAGCGGGGATCTCAAATCGGGGTAATTCAAACTGACCCACTACCGACAGCTTGGTGCGGGGTCGCGTTAAATTAGCCCGACTGGAGATCGATCTGAACTGCCCATGATGTGCCGAAACGCTGGTTCGGGTGATACACCCGGCCGCGTCTGGGCCTCTCATGGTTGTGGGCGGCGGCGAACTCAGTGGGGGGCGCCGTTTCCCGCTCGCCGGGCGGGCGTAGCCCGGTGAACCAGCCGAGCCGCTCAAGGCCGGGGTACTTCGGGTCCTCGCGCCCGCGCCAGGGACCGACTTGGTGGCGCAGCTCGGTCTGGTGCAGGGGGTCGGCGGATCCGGCCAGGGAACTGCCGCACCCGTCGCTCCGAGCACCTGCCGAGCCCAAGGCCCGGGCCAGCTGAGCCGGTCGGTGTGCTGGGTCGCCCAGCACCCAGCAGGCTGTTCCACTCGAACCGCGGACGCGACGACTCCTCCCGGAAGGAGGCGCGGAGGGACCTCCTTCAAGTTCGCTGGCACCTCCGCCCCCTCGTACCGATCGGTTGCCCCCAACGGAGCGAACTAACTGGAGCGGCCCTTGTCGTCCGCCCGGGCCGTGTTTGTAGGGGACTTCCCGGGCGCGACCTCCGCACCGGCACCCATGGTCCGGCGGCGGGCCCGGTGAGCGCGCCGTCGCTGCGTGACCTCCAGCAGGTTCTTCGTCTCCGGGCTAGGGGCTCGGTGCGGCGGACGCACCGGCACGAGCGAGGACTCGAGCCGCCCCCGGCGAGCTCCGGACCATGGCCCAGGTGGAGCATCGACAAGGGCGGCAAGGTGGTAGGCGGAGCTCTCGTAGTTCACGCGCCACCCGCGGAAATGGGGCCAAGCCTCTTCGGCGCTCCGCTCCGCCTCCCAGCCCACCTTCAATACCCGGCTCACCCCGAACTGGAACTCCTCGAAGGTGAGATCGATCGGATCGTATGGATCCGGATCCGCCGTAACCGCGAACCCGGTCACCCGGGAGAGTGAGCGCAGGCACACGATTCCCATCCTGAGGAACGGTCGGGCCGAGGCCGGGGCGGTCAGGGGGTTGAGGGCCAGCTGGATCGCCGCGGCGTCCAGGCAGGCGAGGAGGGCCAGAGTCCACGAGGTCCGGGGCTCGGGTGAGCGGAAGTAGAGCAGCGTGGTGTAGCTGGTGTGGCTCTCGGCTATGTCGGCCGCCCACTCCTCCCAGCTGTGGTAGAGCTCCGCCAGATGATCTAGGTTGTCGATGAGAGCATGACGGGCCAAAATCTCGGGCCCCCACGGCGGCGAGCCGCTGCTGCTATCCAGCATCGTCACCAGGGTCTCCCGTTTGTTGAAGGAGCTGTAGAGGGTGGGCAAGTAGGCGATTTGCAGGGCCACCACGATCACCCCGGAGGCAGATTCCACGAAGGCGATCGCCGTCTGTAGACCGGACTCGGCCCGGGCGAGTCCCAGGGGAAGGATGGAGGAAGCGCTGAGCCGGACCGCCTCGGCCCAGTTGCCGGTGCTGCTTCCCCAGAAGAGCAGGGTAAAACCGGCCACGAGCAGCCCGATCCAGACCACCAAGCGCAGGACCAGAAAGAGCGGTGCTCCCTGGGCCAGGATGCCGTCTCGGGCCATGTAGTCGGCGCGGGTACGGGCCGCGAAGGAGGTCGCTCCCTGAACCGTAGCGGCAATCACCGCGGAGAGCCTCGAGGAGACGGCCCGCGGCACCATGACCGTCCTGATGACGCTGCCCAGCGTACCCAGCGTCAGAAATAGCCCGACCAGAACGCTGAGGAGGCGGATTGCAATCATCCCCTCACCTTCTAGCAGATGGAACCGCGCGGCGACGGCAGATCAGGAATAGGCTCCTGCCCCCGCCGGTCGGGAAGCCGCCTGAACGGAACCGTATCAGTCGGGCCGCCCGGGGACGGCCGCTGCCCGCGACCTCGGGGTAGTCCTACCGTTGTGGTCGGGAGGGAGGTGCAGGCAGTCTCCGCGGCTCCGGACGGGTCACCCGCGAGCTGGCCTGGAGAGCGGCGCCACTGATCCGGAGCAGTGGCTCTATCCAAGTCGTCCGGGGCCGAAGGGGGGGACCAGACGAGATGGACCTTGCGCTAGGTAGCACCCAGCGGGTGCTGACGACTCGAAGGCGCCACCGACCAAATCCCTTCTTCACCATCTCAATTTCGGTGTGTTCGACCGCGCCCGGGAAGGGGGTCGATGGGGTCGAGGCAGTGCCGGACCGGCGACGACTCTGGCTCCACCACCACCACCCCATCCTGGCGGCGAGTGGCGCGGTGGCAACCAGGAAGGTGGCTACCCGAACTCGCGTCAGCGGGCGTTGGACGGGGGGGACCACCAGCTCGGCGATCAGGGGTCGGCGGGGTGCGTTCTTCAACCTGGTGAGATGGTATCGATCGGGCCTTGGCAGCGGACTCCCGATCCCTGATCGCCGGGGCGACTTGGGCGGAACTACGTTCGTGTTCGGTCCGAAGCGGGGTGGCCGGCAACCGGAGCCGCCATCTGCTCGAGGGTGCTGATCACTTCTCGAGTTAGGCCGGTCGGAGTTGAGGCGCCCGCCGTCACTCCCACCCGATTGCAGTTGATGAACCATTCGGACCTCAGGTCGGCCACCGTATCCACCAGATAGGCGGGACGCTGGGCCAGCTCGCGCACCACCTGCACCAGCCGTTGGCTATTGCTGCTGCGGGAACTGCCGACCACGATCACCACGTCGCACTCCTTGGCCGCATCCACCGCCGCCTGCTGGCGGTCCTGGGTCGCGCTGCAGATTTCGTTGTGGACCTCAATGTGAGGAAAACGCTGGATCAGTCGGTCGATGATCGACTGGGTGTCCCAGACGGAGAGGGTGGTCTGGGTCGTGACCGCCAGCTTGGGGGCAGACAGTTCCAAGGCGTCGACATCCTCGAGCGACTGCACGAGACGGATCTTGTCGGGAGCTTCGCCGAGTACGCCCTCCGGCTCCGGGTGACCCGCCCGGCCAATGTAGATGACCGTGTAGCCTTCGCCGGTCAGTCGTTGAACCAGGTCGTGGGTGCGCACCACATCGCTGCAGGTGGCGTCAACCACATTGAGCCCCTTGGCGATTGCTCGCTCCTTGACCTCAGGGGACACGCCATGGGCAGTCAATACCACCGTCCCCTCGCTCACCTCCTCGAGCGCCTCCAGTCGGGAGGGGGAATCGATCAGCCGAACTCCGCGATCGGCGAATTCACGCGTCACGTGCTCGTTGTGGACCAGATAGCCAAGCATGGCGACCGACTCCCCCTCGTGTTCTGCTGCCGCCAGCCGGAGCGCCCGTACCGCCTCGACCACCCCATGGCAGTACCCGCGGGGCTTGATCTTGACCACTTCCACATCTCGATCGTAGCAGTCACCGCGAAGAGCCTCGATCTAGATCTGATGCCCCGGGCCGCCCGGTGCTAGCGATCGCGAGAACGCTCGGCCAGCGCCGGGGACGCTCCCAAGCGCCTCGACCAGCGAAAATCGCGCTCTTCCATCGCGACCGGTTCCACCTCGATCGGCGCCTTCACCGGCGCCCGGGCCCGCGCCTGGGATGGCGGCCGTTCGATGCCCGAATCGGTTTTGCCCAGATTCCGTCGGACTGTTGTCGGTCTCCGGGATGCCTCGACCACCGACTCCAGCCAGGCCCAGGCACGGTAGGCGGAGTAACCCCCGAGCGCCAGGAGGGTGACCGACCCGACCGCATTGAGCACACCGGCCAACGGCGGAAGAACGATACTCAGGGCAGCGCAGGCACCGACCAAAGCTAGCCCGGACTTCATCCGACCCCTTCCCATCACCTCTAGCTGTCCCCTCCTCTGGCCCCGACAGGGCGGTTACGATCCGGACCAGATGTCCACCTATTCGTCGATCGGCTCCGGTCACGGCGCGCGCGGCCACCGGACCTGGCTCCACCTGCTTCCCGAGGACAGGGCCCTGGTCGCCGGCCCCGAGCAGCTGGGCGCCACCGCGGAGCTGCTGGTCGAGTTCGGATTAGCGACTCTGGGATCAGGGGCGGAGATTCTGCTGCCCGGGCCCACCTTCGCCCGACTGCTGGGTACACCGGGGCAGCTCCCGATGGCCGGGCCGGTCAGGGGCGAGGTTCGGCTGGAGGCCGGAGTGCTGCGCTGTTATCCCGATCCAGGGCCCCAGGGTTTTGACACGAATCCCTCTCGGAGCTACCGAGCAGACTGTCCCGAGTGTGGAGGGGCCATGGAGTTCTTCCTCCTGCGCTTCCCTGACCCCGATCCGATGCGCGCCGCCTGCCCGAGCTGCGCCGCCCGGTTCGATATCTCGGTCTTGGGTTGGTCGCCCCCGCTGCCGGTGGCGCGGACGGAGCTGACCTTCGGCGACCTGGATGGCCGTCCCTCGCTGCGAGAGAGTGAGTTCTTCGGTCGCCTGCAGGGGCTGTGGCGCACCTCGCTCACCGAGGTTCACGTGACGCTCTGACGGGTGGATCAAAGCTCAGTCGCGGCCAGCCGTCGGGCCGCCCGGGCCCAGCGCCTCCCCGCTCCCTCCGCGCTGGACCCGTAGTGGGACGCGACGTTGAGGGCCCCGGGGACGCGCAACATCAGATAGAGCGCCGCGAAGGCATACAGGATGCCAATCACCCCCTGACCGCGCGCGAAGGCCAAAGCGATCGCGCTGCGAAGCACCAGCAGCTGCACGAACTGCATGAAGAGGGTGATGACCAGAAGGCGAAGCCACTGTCGGGCAAACGTCCTGGTTTCCGGAAGTATCCAGGCGATGGCGGCCAGCGGGGCGGCCGCGCAGAGGATGGCCAGCAGGGTGTAGCGGACCACATAGGCGAGCACCAGAATGACTACCGCCACCACCAGGGCGGCTGCAAATAAGAGCATAAAAACGTTGGTGGAGGCAGACTGCAGGGCGGAACCGCTGAGGGGCGAGTCCCAGGGCAGTTGGCCCAAGTTGACTCTGCTCCCACCGGCCACTACCGAGCTCAGCGAATTGTTGAGATCGATGGCCTGCTGCACCAGTGGCAGGCTCGCGATACCCAGAGCCAACGCAACCAGTACCCGGGGGAAGACGATCTGCAGGTGATGGCGTGCGTCTCCCGCACTGGCGATCGTCCGCAGCGCGCTGTAGAGGAACACTCCCACCAGCAGCCCGCCTGCGGCACCCATTAGGACGTGATTGAGCTGGGCCACTCCAGGCGTTTCGGTGAATGGGTAGCGCTGGTGGGGGCTAGCGGCGTCGTAGGTGCCGAACAGATAGGTCTGGAGCGCGGCGTCCAGGGCTTCTCGAGACGAAGCCACGAAGGAGGTCAGGGCGCCGCTGATCAGATGGGTGAGCAGGGCGAGGGGATGCAGGTCGAAGCTGGGAAAGTTCAGCGCGGCCAACCTTCATCCCAGGCTGTGGGGAACGGCCGCGAGGAGCACGTGGGTTAGCACGCCCGCGAGCTCCACTCCCAAAGTCCCGACGGCGATGCGCCCGAGCCATCGCTGCGCCTCCATGGCGCTGTGGGGGTTGGGGGCGACGACACGCCAGACAAAGGCGCTGACAAAGGCCAGAGTGCCCAAGCTGCCGACAATTCCCTGGGCGAGAACAACCCAGGAATTTAGCAACGAGTTGAGCTCGCTCACATGAAGCCTCCGTGCCGACCGAGACGCGCTGAACCCTATGTCCGGTGAGCCCCGGGGATGGCGCTCGTCAGCCGCAGTCGGCGGACCAGGGGGCTTCGGAGCTGGTCGCCACGACGGTCACCGGACCGTCATTGACGGATTCGACCAGCATGTGCGACCCGAACTGTCCCTGGCTCACCCGACCCACCCCCTGACGGCGTAGCTCGTCGGCGAACAGCTGGTAGAGCTGGCGCCCGCGCACTGGGTCGGCGGCCGCAGAGAAGGCGGGACGATGACCCCGGCGCAGGTCGGCAAACAGGGTGAACTGGCTGACCACCAGCGCCTCGCCTTCGACATCCAGCAGCGACCGGTTCATCTTGCCATTGAGATCCGGGAAAATGCGGAGCCGGGCCAACCTCTCGGCGAGGTGCTGAGCGACACGCGGATCGTCGGTTGGGGTGACGCCCAAGTAGATCAGCAGGCCGTTTTGGATCGCGGCTACCAGGGTGTTTTCGACCGTGACCTGCGCTCGCACCACGCGCTGCAGCACCGCCCGCAAGGGGTCAGCCGATCGCCCGCAGGCTGCGATATATCCTCATCGCCTCAGCTTCGGCCGCCAGGAAGCCCAGAGCCTGGTTCTGCATTCCCTGGACGGCGAAACTCCACCACCCGGGCGCGCTGGCGGGACCGGGCAGGGTGACCCCTCGGTATCGAGGTGGGTAGAAGGTGATGCTGCCCCCGGGCAGCCGTTTGAATATCGGTCCCGACACCATCACCTCGTCGATAGTTCGAGGTCCGCACAGCTCCCCCTCAGCCATGGCCAGCTGACGCTGCTTGTGAATCGGATTGGCCGGATCGGAGACCACGGCTCGGCCGCCTAGCCGCCGGGTGAGCTGGAGCAAGCCGAAGCAGACCGCCAGAGCGTCCGTCTCATCGCCCGCCAGCCGGACGAAGCCAGCTCCAACGATGGGCTCCCGGCACTCCCGACGAAGGTGGCGTAGGTACTCCATCTCGAACAGTCCGCGGGAATCATCAGACGCCAGCCAGAGCGGATCGGAGCGCCAGAGCCGGGAGGCGGCAAACTCGTTCACCGCCTCGGTCCAGTCTGCCCCAGTGGCCCGGCCGGGATCGGTCAGCCTGACGAACAGCACCCGGCCCATGCAGGGTGATTCTAGACCGGGTCTACCGACAGCTCACCCCCGAGCGGTTCGGCTTCGCTCATCACGACGATCCCTCCGTGCTGAGCAGTCGGTGATACCGCGCGGGGGCCTGGATCAGAACGGGAGTGCGCCGCTTACCCAAAAGAAGGAGGAACTGACCCCGATTCGCGTGCTCCAGCAACCGACGCTGGCTATCGTCCAGGTCAAATCCCCGCTGCAGCCGGAGCGCTGCCGCCGGATGTTGACTGCCCAGCAGCATGGTCGCCGAGTTGACGGCCATCACCTCCCCAGGTGCGCTACCTAGAAGGTCCCCCGCCGACTGCGTCAAGAGCACCAGCGACCCCTGGTATTTCCGGACTCGCCGCGCCAGCTGCGCCATCAGCCGCTGCAAGGGAGCGTTATCGGTGAGCAGTCCTGCTTCGTCCACGATCGCCTGCTTGCGACCGGGTTGGGAGCGGATCCACGACCAGAGCCAGTGCGAGACCAGAAGGGTGGCGGCCGGCACCCACGCAGCCGGTAGCTCGCGCAAGCCTACGGCCGCGGCAATCTCGACCGCCGGGCCGCGGCCGGGTGAGTTGAAGAGTGCCCCCGGTGCTCCATCCAGCCAGGGCAGCAGCCGGTTTGCGACCGCCTCGCCCGCCGCGCTCTGTAGCAGTCGGGGGAGACAGTCAGACAGCACGGCCGTGCCCGAACCTGCCTGGTTTAGGGTCCAGCACACCGCGCCGGAGAGCTCACCCGCCTCCGCGGGCGAAAGCTGGCCACAGAGAAGGGTCACCAGCTCCGCCACCGCGCTCGGAGCCTCCCCGGGCTCGGCCATCTCCAGCAGGTTGAATCCGCTCGAGTTGGATTCCCCAAGGGCGAGGTAATCTCCTCCGACCGACTCACACCAACGTCGGTGCTCGTTCTCTGGATCCAGCACAATCGTGCGGACTCCTAAGCGCACCGCTTCGAGCCCCAGCAGGCCGCCCAGGTAGGATTTGCCGCTCCCGGAGGCGGCGACCACCCCCAGATTGGCGTTCGGTAGCGCCGAGACGTCATGGAGGTTCAGCCAGACTGGGGCTCCGGTCCTCAGGTGCGTTCCCAGGTTGACCGCGCCCGCCGTAACCCCGTCCCAGTCGTCGAGCCAGGGCCAGAGGGACGCCAGCTCTTCCGTGTGGACCACCCGACGAGGTCCGACGGGACGGGTCGAGAGGAGCTCGGTCTGCCGCCGGGCCGGACCCTGACTGCACCAAGCCGGGACCAGTTCGGCCCGCAGGGCGGTGATTCGAGACCGGATTAGCCGGGCCAATTTCCGCGTCTCGTCGCGGCTATCGCCGGCCACCGTCACGGTGACTGCCAGGTCGAAGAGCTTTCCCTCAGATCGGGCCAGCACGTCTCGCAGCCGGGCCGCGGCGTCTAAGCCGGCTCGCACTCGGGGATCTCCCTCCTCACCGCGCTCACCACGGGCGAGCTCCCTTGCTCTCAGCCCGAGCATCCGGCGCCGGAGAGCGCGGTCGGCCTCGCCCCGAGCTCGCGGCCAGATACCCAGCACCAGGTCGATCTCCGCAGGTATCCCGACCAGCGACCAGAGCCAGCCGGGAGCCACCGAAACTCCCGGGAGTCTCTCCAGCCAGAATGAGGTCAGGTAGCGTCCTCCCGCCCGCAGCATGGTGGGTCGCTCCGTCCAGGGGCCCTCCGCCAAGGGCGGCGGGCGTTCCTGTTCTCCGACCCGGAAGGCGGCTGAGGGCGGTAGCCCGGAATCGGACCCGGGTTCGCTCGGGGCCACGAGCACCCTCCGGCGAAAGATTGGTCGGCGCCCGAGTCCCTCGGCGATGTGCTCCTTCATCGCTTGCTGCAGCCCGGCGGCAACCTGGCCCGCTGGCGGCCTTGGGCCGAGCTCTCCCCCTAGTTCGCGACGAGTACAAACCAGCAGACGCACCGGGTCCCGCAGCTGCTCCAGCCAGACCGCCAGCTCGCCGGCGTTCTTGAGGCGCTCCGAAGCGATCAGATCAAGAATGTCGGGAGCCTGGAGGCGCCACGGTAGTTGATGTTGGTCGGCGCTATCCCCCGAGTTCACCGAGAGCGCGAGACCGCCAGCACTTCGCGTGCCAGAGCTCCGATTCCCGCCTGAGATGTGAGGGCGAACTCCGGCTGCCGGTTGGAGTCCATTGGTCCCAGGAGCTGGTCGGGTGGGGTCGTCCCCACCAGCCGATACCCGAATGCCCGGTTCGGGGCGCTATGGCTAGCGGCGGGTGCGGTGCGATTGAATGCGACCAACACCCGGATTTGGGGGTAGCGATGACGCAGGTGGGCCACCGTGCGGTCCACCTCCCCAGGAAAGCGGTCACTTCCGTCCCAGATCATGACGACTCCCGCCAAGTGGGCTCCGCGAGGATGGACCATCGGACCGCTGCCCCAATCGACGAGCAGCAGCGCCGGCCGGCGATCGCCCGCCGACCCGGCAACGACCGAGAGCGATCCTGAGGGCCGATTCAGACCGACCGAGCCCAGCTCCGAGGGCTCGGCCCGCAATTCAGACGCGACCGCCCGGTAGAGAGTGGTGCAACCGAGACCCCGTCGAAGCGAGACGAAAGCCACCAATGGCAGGCTTGGCTCCTCACCCGTCGGGCAAGGCGGTGGTGGGGCTTCGGGACGGGCGTCGACCCACCCATCGCTGACTGCCGCTGACACGGTGAAGACCCGGCCGGCGTAGAGGAGGGCGAGCCAGGCCCAGCGGGCCGCGGATACCCCTTGCACCTTCCCCCAGGCCAGAACACCGGTCATCATCGCCACCAGTCCGACGATTCCCAGGCGGAGCGGAGTGGGCAGGGGAAGTTCCCCCAGGGCCCAGGCCAAGAAGCCTCCCAGGCCGGCCAGGATGAGCCGGGGCGCGGGAAGCCCCAAGGCGATCTCCGCCTCACCGTCCAGATTGTCTGTAAATCGGAAGACTGCCATGCTTGGATCGGGGTATCTCCCCGTCCACGCAGTCCGCCGACCACGGCCAGCGGGGCTGGCCTCAGTTCGTCCGGAAGGTCTCCACCGCGAACCCGACTCGCTGGGCTGGGAGCCGAGGGGGCTTGGTGACCCGAAGGTGGACTCGATGCACTCTCGGGAGCTTCAATACCGCCTCGGCGATCCGGGAGGCCATCGTCTCCACCAGGTGAAACTGCTGGTCCTCGACGATCCCCCGGACCACCTCGTAAAGCTCCACGTAGTTGACGGTGTCCGCCACTTCATCGGTGACCTGAGCGTGGCCGACCTCGGCCTCAATCTCCAGATCGACGGTGAACTCTCCCCCAGCTTGCCGTTCGGGGGCGGAAACGCCATGGTGGCCGTAGAAGCACAGCCCGTGCAGCACCAGCAAGTCAGTCGGGCTTCGATCGGCCTCCCAGCGGCGCGAGTGCGACACCGACTCTAAGGCTCGAGCCGTCAGCGGCCCTTGGGCTTCCTTTCGACGGCTTCGATCGAATCGATGTGGACGACCTCCCGCCGGTTGTCCCTGGTGGGAAAGAGCACGACCAAAGTTTGCGAAAGCGCCGCGATGACCTGACCGACATCTCCCACCGCGATGCCCTCGATCACCTCACCGGTGCTGTGCCGCACCACGTCGTTCACCTTTACCCAGCTTCCCGGCGGCCAGCGCATCTCCGGGGTGAGCTCCTCGGGGCTGAGGTCCTCGATGGAGACGACACCCCGGTTGCCGCCCCAGGGACGGGTCGGGGAGGGCCGCGGGGCGATCCGAGCGACCGGGATAGGCGGCGCTTCGGCCACGAGCTCCGGCTCAGTTTCCTCGGCTATCTCCAATTCCTCCTCGTCTTCTCCTACCAGCGGCTCGCCCGGTTCGGGGGCTTCCAGGCCGGGTTGACCGTCGTCCGAACCCGACGGGTGCGCGGGACTCATCGGCTCCAGCTCACCGACTGAAGCCCCGCCGCGAGGCGAAAACCGAGGGCTCGCTCCGCACTACGCTCAGCGTAACAGGAGTTCCTCGGGAACTCAGCCGAGGATTCACTCCTCGGCGATGGAAGTGACCCGCCACGGCTCGCGCTGTCCATCCAGGACGACGCGCAGCTGAACCGGCTCATTGGTCGTGCTGGGAGAGGCCTCGGTGGTCAGAAAGCTGGTGCGATCGCGATACCGCAGCCGAGCCACGACCTGTCCTTTACCACCCATCTCCGAGATCTCTAGGTGGAGCGACTCCCGGAATGGGCTGACCTGGATGCCCGCCGCCTGGTAGGCGGTGAACCGAGCCTTCACCTCAGCCAAGGCGTCGCCAGCGAACGCCTGGCCCAGGCGGCTGAGATTGCCGCTCACCGCGGCGTCGTCCAGAACCGCCAAAATTCGCCGCATCTCGCTTCGGACCCGGTCGACCAGCTGGGGATCAGGAGCCTTGCGTCGCTTGGTCAGGTTGGGCATCTAGTGGTGCTCCGGCCTTGGCCGAAGCATCCGCAGTAGATCTGTGGGCAGGTAGGCCGAGACCGATGGCTGGGGCGTGTCGGTGACGTCCAGGATCACCGCCCCAAGCTCCTCGTCCTCGATCGCGCCCTCAAGCGAGACGGGAGCCGGTGGCACCTGGACGGTTGGCGCTTCCGCCCAGCCGAAGTCGTCCCGAGGCCGGGGCTGAGGAACCGCCTTGGGCTGGGCGGCCTTCTGCGCCTGGGCAGCCTTGAGCCGACTCACCGAGGCCTCCGCCTCGAGCCCGGAACCCGTGGGGATCTCCTCGTACCCGGGACGCCGCACCCCCTGGACGGTCCGACCCACCAGCGCTACCGGGAGGCTTTCCAGGTTCTGCAGGAGGGTCATTCCTGCCGCTTCCACCAGGCACTGCAAGGTGGGTAGCGGCCAGGGCGAATCCCCGGGGAACACATAGCATCGATTGGCGGGAAAGTGGCGCAACTGGGAGAGCACGGTGAATCCCGGATTGCCGCTGCAGAGGACTGCCGCCGGGGGCCTGCCGCTATCGAGCATGATTCCGATCCGCGCCAGGCTGGTCGCTGGATCGGCCAGCTCCAGATCGTCGGCTGCCCCCACCACTCGAAACGAGGGGACCAGCTCGGCCGCACGACTGGCCAAACCGGCTTCCCCGACTACGACGAGCGTGTTCAACGGATTATCGTCTTCCACTTTCGGCTCGATCGTACCCCAGGTCCGTGCGCTCAGTTGCTGGGAGACCAACGTACGGTGCTCACGGGGGCTGGACCTCCTCCAGGTGCACGGTGATCTCGTCGAGGCGCCGCTGGTCCAGTTCAATCCCCAGCCCCGGAGCGGTGGGGACGGGCATGGTCCCGTCACTGGCCAGCTCGAAGGGCTGGCGCAACAGGTCCTGCTCGAAGTAACGGTCGCTGGCCGAGGTATCCCCAGGGAGGGTGAACCCGGGTAGCGAGGCCAGCGCCAGGTTGGCGGCCCGGCCGATCCCGGTTTCCAGCATTCCGCCGCACCACACAGGCCAGCCCGCCGTAGCGCAGGTGTCGTGGAGACGAACTGCGGGAAGCAGCCCTCCCACCCGGCCCGCCTTGATATTCAGGATCCGTCCGGAGCCCAGGAAGATGGCCGCCCGGAGGTCGGCTAGCGACTCGACGCTCTCATCGAGGCAGATGGAGGTTTCGATCTGCGCCTGCAGGGCGGCGTGGTCGATGAGATCATCGTGGGCGAGAGGCTGTTCGATCATCATGAGATCGAACTCAGCCAATGCCCGCATCTCGGGCAGGTCCCGAAGCGTGTAGGCGCTATTCGCGTCCAGCATCAGTGGGGTACCCGGGAAGCGCCGGCGGACCGCTCGGGCCAGCTCCACGTCGTAACCAGGCTTGCACTTCAACTTGATCCGCTGGTAACCCTCCGCCAGGTAGCTCTCGACGGCGCGGAGGGTTGCCGTCAGCGACGATTGAATGCCGATGCTGACACCGCACCCGATCCGCGCGCGGACACCGCCCAGGATCTGAGCCAGGCTCTGTCCACTGGCCCGGCCGGCCTGGTCAAGCAGCGCCATCTCCACCGCCGCCTTGGCCATCTGGTGACCGCGTACCCAAGCCCAGCTCTGGGTGTGCCCCGGCACATCAGTCGCTGGCCCGGCCAGGATCGAGGGCAGGATGTGGTCCCGGAGGGCTAAGAGTGCCCCGGCGCAGGTCTCTGAGGAATACCCGGGCTCGATCCCGGCCGCGCACTCCCCGATCCCCTCCACCCCTTCTCCCTCGACCTCGACCAGCAGGGCCCGGCGCACCGTCTGGGTGCCGAAGCTGGTGGTGAAGGGAGAGACGAGGGGCAGCTCGACCACCCTGAGCCGAGCTCGCTCCACCGAGATGGCAGGCAGACCATCGATCATGGGGACCCCCCCGCCCAGATCTTTTGCACCAGCCCGGCCAGCAGCGCCGCCCGATCGGGGATGGAGTCGAGGTCGGCCCACTCGCCCTCCGCATGCGCGTTGCCGCCCACGATCCCCAGCCCGTCCAGGGTGGGCACCCCTTGCGCGGCGGTGAAGTTCCCGTCGCTACCACCCCCTACTGAGGCTCCCTCAAGATCGGGCCACTCCAACTCCATTGCGATCTCCCGCGCCGATTGGAAGAGTTCATGCGAGGCGACCGGCTCGAGTGGGGGTCGGTTGATCCCACCCGCCACCTCCAGCACCGCCCCGGGGACCGAAAGCTGGAGCTCTTGCAGCCCCGCCTCGACCCGGTCCGCCTCGGCGCCGCTGGCAAACCGGACGTCGATCTCCAACCATGCCTCCGCTGGAATCACGTTGGTGCGAGAGCCAGCTCGGAGGACGGTGGGCGAGACGGTCGTACCCAGCTCCGGTCGGGCCAGTGCCGCGGCCGAAGCCACCAGCGGAGCGATCGCGACCAGCGAGTTCACCCCTCGTTCTGGGTCCAGGCCGGCGTGAGCCGCCCGGCCGCGCACCGTCAGGCGGAACCCGCCGATCCCCTTGCGGGCGATCTTGACGGCCTGGCCCAGCGGCGGCTCCAGCACGAGCACGGCCCCGTGTCTCCGGGACTCGACCTCGATGAGGGGGCGGGACCCTCGACTGCCGACCTCCTCATCGCCGGTCAGCAGCAGGGTGAGATTGCCCGGTGCAGAGCTGAACTGGCGCAGCCCAGCCAGCGCTGCCATTGCGACCACCACCCCGCCTTTCATATCGAACACTCCCGGACCCTGTGCTCGGCCTGCTGAAGCTTGGTAAGCCGGTTGGAACGAGCCCACCTCCCAGACGGTGTCCAGATGACCCAGGAGGAGCGGGGCAGAATCCTCCGCCTCACCCCAACGGAGCAGCAGAGAGGGGACCCCGTCCGCTTCGAACCGCCTGATGTCGGCCGGCCCGACCTCCGCCGCGAATTGGCGTTCAACCAGGCGTGCACAATTGTCAATCGCTTCCCGGTCGCCACTCGGCGACTCGCATCGGACCAACTCCTCGAGCGCCCCACACCAACGGGATTGGCGCTCGGCCAGCCACCGGCGCATCGAGCGAAGATCACCACTCGGGAGAGGCAGAGGCAGAGGCACCGGCAGATTCTAAGTCCGAACCCGACTAGTCGAGGCTGACCTCAGCCTACTTGCAGACCCACTCCCCGGACTCCCCGATGGAGAACATCTTGGCCGCGATGTCGGACTGCTGCACGGGGTCCCAGATGTCAGTGCCGCCGTGGGCGTGGAAGGTGGCTGGCATGAATTGGAACAGCCCGCTGGCACCCGATGACCGGTTGACGTCGGTGGGATTTAGCCCGGACTCGCACTTGGCCACCCCGAGCAACCAGGCGTAGGAGACGTTGTACTGCTGGGCCGCCGACCAGATAATCTGCATGATCGTTCCGATCGGAGGCTCGGGTACGGCCTGCCAGAAGGCCGACCCGAAGGGCAGGCCGGCCGCCGCCACCACCGGCGGCGGCGGGGGGAGCACCGGGGCTTCCTGGAGAGGCAGGGTCACCTGATAGTCGGTCACCGAAAGGACGTTGCGCGCCTGCCCAGCCACCTGCGCGATCGCGGCGGGAGCAGTCGAGGACGGACCTCGGGCACCACCGGTGGCGAGAGCGCCCACTACCGGCGTGGCGATGAGCAGCAGGGCCGCGACGCTGATCCAGCGCAGGCGACTGGCCAGCAGGGGAATCCGTCGCGCCCGGACCGTCTCTGCGTCCCGAAGGACGAGGGTCACCCGAGGGGTGTAGGAGGGCCAGGTCAGCTGGGCCAAATCAGGGGCCTGTCGTAGGCGGGTAAATGAACCCGTCGAACCCGGACCCGAAGTCGGCGACGACCCGGTAGTCGACCCGGTCGAAGCCGCCCCCGGTGCCGTAATAATTCATCTCGGAGACTTCGAAGTTGTTCGGAGAGCCGGTTCCGGGCACATCGACCGCGGTCACATAGGCCACGTGGCCGGCACTGGAGGCCCCACCGGAGTCGGGCGGCCACACCACGATCGCCCCGACCCGGGGAGTGCTGCCCTCGGCGTGACCGGCGGCGGCGGCGTTGGCCCACCACTGGTAGGCGTCGCCGCCCCAGTTGACATTCCATCCGTTGGCGCGCCATTGACCCGCGGCCCAATAGGTGCAGTTGCCGAATTCGAATGCCCAGTCACCGGTGGTCACCGTGGGGGCTGGGTGAGTCAGTTCCGCCAGCAGTTCGTTGGACTGAACTCCCAGTTGTCCCTCAAGCGACGCGGCAGCGGCTTCGTCGTTGAGCAGTTGCTGGTCGGCCGTGGCGATCGCCTGCTGGGCTTGCTCGATCGACTTGACCAGTTGAGTCACTTGAGAGGCGATCGCCTCCGGCAAGGTGGAATTGTCGAAGAACTGGGTCATGTTGGGAGAGGCCAGGGCCGTGGCCACCTCGGCGGCTCCATTGCCGTCTACGTAGGCGGTGCTGACCAGGCTGACCAGGGCGCCCCGATCTCCGGCCAACTGAACCCGCAGTACCTGCTGGGTCGTTTGGTCATTGCTTAACTGCTGGTTCAGCGAATTGAGCTGAGTTTGGTTCGCCTCGATCTTCGTCAGCAGGATCCGCACCGAACTCGTGTTGGCAACTTCGCCCTGGGCCTCCAACTGATTGAGCAGGGAGGTCAGCGCTTGCTGATTGACGGAGTCGGTTGACTGCTGAGCTGTGGCCCCTAGGCCGGGCACTAAGATCGAGGAGACCGATACCAATCCGGCCACGCCGGCGGCAAGCCAGACGTGCCCAGCAAAGCGGGCTCCGCGCATACGTCCTCCCACATAAGCGCGTACGGTGCGAGGCAGGAAGGTAACCCATTGACGGCACCGCGGTCAACTCTGACTAGCCGCGCTGGGCCGCCTCCGCGAATTCACCACCACTGGCGCGACCCCCTCCGCCACGCCTCACCGAGGCTGCTGACTCGCCAGGGCGTCGCTCCGTGAAGGTCCCGACTCGTGAACCAAATCCACCAGCCGCTTCAGTTGCTCCGGGCTTGATTCGGGGAGCACTCCGTGCCCCAGGTTGAAGATGTGCCCGGGTCGATGGTCAGCTTCGAGCAGCACTTCGCGGGCGCCCGCCTCCAGAACCGGCCAGGGGGCCAGGACGGTGGCCGGGTCCAGGTTCCCCTGGATAAAGCGCTCATGGCCAAGTCGATCCCAGGCTTCCCCCAACGGGATTCGCCAGTCGACGGACAGGCCGTCCGGACCCGTCGCGACGACCGACTCCAGCAGATGGCTCGAAGCGGTGGAGAAGTAGACGACCGGTAACAGCGGCTGCAGCCGTCGGATCAGGGCCTGCAGGTGGGGGGCGACGTGGCGCACGAAGGTCGCCCGGTCCAGCACCCCAGCCCAGCTGTCGAACAGCTGCACTACATCAGCACCAGACTGGGCTTGGGCGATCAGGTAGCGGGCGAGCACCTCGGTCAGGATGGTCATCAATCGGTCCCAGAGCTGGGGATCGGAGTGGATCAGGGATCGCACGTGCGGGTAGTCGCGGGACCCCTGTCCCTCCACCAGATAGCAGGCGAGGGTAAAAGGGGCGGCCCCGAACCCGATCAGGGCGGCCCGGCGTCCCAGCTGTTCCCGGGCACCTCTGATCGCGGGAAACAGGTATGGGGTAGCCTCCTCCGCCGCCACCACCCGCAGCTCGCTCACCTGGCGCTCCGACCTGATCGGCCGAGTCACCACCGGCCCCACCGACTCGCGGATCTCGAAGTCCACGGCCATGCCCTGGAGGGGCAGCATGATGTCGGCGAAGACCACCGCCGCATCCACTCCCAGGATCTCCACGGGCATACAGGTGACCTCCGCGCTCAGCTCGGAGTTGGTGGCCAACTCCAGGAATCCGAAGCGCTCACGCAGTTCCCGGTAGCGGGGAAGCGATCGGCCCGCCTGGCGCATGAACCACACCGGTGTTGCATCGGTTGGCCGGCATTGTGTCGCCGCCAGGAAGCGTTCGGCGCCGTGTATCACAGCAAATGGGGTGGGCGTGCAGCGACCATGATTTCCTGAGCATGCCAAAGTCGAGCCTCGCCAGGGGGTGGAGGGGGTACCTGGGGTTGCTCCACCCCGGTCCCTCGTTGGTCTGCACCGCGGTGACCACTGTCGCTGGGTGGAGTGCCTCGCGCCAGCCTGATCCGCTCCGGTGTACGTCAGACCGATGGCCCCTCAAACTCGGCTGGGCCAGCGCCGCGATGGCCTTCGCCCAGGTCAGCACGGGGGTGCTCAACGACGCGTTCGACGCTCCGTGGGACCGGCTCTGGCAACCGTACAAGCCGATCGCCCGTGGCGTGGTCCCCAGGCACCAGGCGTGGCTCATCGGATTTGGCTGCGGCGGGGCCTCTCTGCTCTGCGCCCGGCGGGCCGGGGTCCCGGCGTTTCGGCTGATGCTGCTGGGCCTGGGCAGCGGGTGGAGCTACAGCCTCGGGCTGAGCCGGACCCCGCTCTCATTCCTGCCATTCGCCGCCGGCCTGGCCACGGTTCCCCTCTTGGGTCCGGCCGCCGTCGGGGTCGACCTGCCCGCCCGGGGCCAGGTTGCGCTCCTGGCCGCCGGGCTCGGACTGGGGCTGCACCTGGCCAACGGAGGACCCGACATCGAGCAGGATCGGCGGGCGGGGCGGAGAAGCCTGCCAGTCCTGCTCGGCGACGGGGGTTCGCGGTGTGCGAGCCAGCTCCTCCTGAGCGCTGGTGCCGTGGTGGTCGGGCTCGGGAGTCCGGAGCGAGGCCGCGGGTGGGCGCGGGGTGGCGCGGGAGCCTGCGCCGCGCTGGTCCTGGCCGACCGCATCTGGCCGGGCCGCAGCCGCGCCCATGGCGGCCACCCTTTCGTCATCCCCACCTTGGCCGGGGGCGCCTTGGCGGTTGGCTGGCTGCTCAGTCGGAGCCGAACTGCGGGGGCGCGATGAAGCGGTTTGCACTAGGGCCGCTTGGTAATGGCTGAGGCCGGACGCGGGTCCCGCGCTTACTCGGGCGAGGTCTGCATCCGCGAATCGACCGCCTACCGCCGGCGAGTTGCGCTGACCGCCGGGGCCACGGTCGGCGCGGTTTTGGTTCCGGTTGGGCTGGTGCTTTCCCTGCTGAGCCGCGACTGGAGCGTGCTGGGGCTCTGTGTGTTTGCGGCTGCTCTGGTCTCGGTCAGTTCGTTTGTGGGCCAGGGCCACAATGAGGTGTTTGTCGGTGCCTGGGGTATCCGCCGGGTTACCCAGGACTGCGACCTGATAGCCACTTGGAACGCCCTGCGAGCGGTGGAGGTCAGGGTTCCCGGGAATCGCATCGTCGTGTTCACGCTCGACACCACCGGTTTGGTGGTGGAGCGACTCACCCGGGGACATTCGAACGCCGCCGAGGCCATGTTGCGCAATCCTCCGCAAGGCTTCGAACTCCGACTGGAACGAGGGGCGGCAGACGCATTGATGGCGAAGGTGTCGCAGCATCGCAGTGACTTGAAGGGCCTAGCCGAATGGGCTCGCGTCAGCCGCCCCGGGTAACGGGGCGCTGCCCCGCCGGGGAGCGCCGGCGGATATCCGACGGCTGCGCCCCCCAGGGGCAAAACCATAAGTTTGGGAGCTCGCGCCCGGCCCGTATCGCAGCGATTCGGACCTGAAACCGGATAACGCGACCACGAAACCAGCTCTCGCTCGGGGAGCACAACCCCAGCGATGAGGACCGTTGCGGGGGCCAGCTGATGCCGCCTGGAATCAGGTGAACAGGAGGATGCCCCTGCCGGTGAGGCGACTCATGATTCGCTCCGTGCTCAGCGCTTTAACTAGGCAAAGTTGAGGTTTCCCCTCGGGGCGTCAGTGGTCGCCGGGATTCGCCGCATCGCCGCTGGCCCAGTCCTCGCGGCTGGGGAGTGGGCTTGCTCGCAGACACCGGTTTGGTGGCGGGCGAAGGGAGTTCGGATGTTTTGGGCGCGGCGTCGGTTGGACAGTCGGCTCCCCCGGGGACTTAGCATATGCGGGCCGTTTTTCAGCACGGGCCAACGCCGACCAACGCCTGCTCATCCGCGCAGCGCGTCGGTTCGCAGCATTCCTGCCAACCGACCCTCATCGGCGTCCGGCTAGGGCTGTTCCTCGGCCTCGCTTTGGCCGCGCACGAGCTGGCGCGCGAGTTGGCGCTCGGCGGTGCGGCGCCGCTCCAAACTGTCCAGCAGGCGAGCCGTCGCGTCAAGCAACTCGCCGCCTTGCTCGGTCACCTGAGGGTCCCCCAGGTCGGCGGCCCGTCGCTGCACCTTGCCGGCGCGCCGCAGCAGGGAGCGGGTGTCGGAGGCGAGTGCGTCCAAGGCGCGCATCCGACCGGGGCCGGGGACACTCAGATCAGGCATGCGTCGGCTTTTCCGCACTGGCCATCGGCTCAGGATAGGCTCCCCACAGCTGCTGGGATGGGTCGGGGAGGCCCGTAGATGAAGCCCGCGAGCTGCTCAAAGGCATCGCCGGTTGCCCCGGCGGACACTCCCCGCAGGTCGACGTATGGCGGCCGGGGGCCGAGGAAAACCCAGTTGGCCTCAGCTACGGTGTAGTTGGCGGAGGCATCGACTCCCACCACCAGAGCCACATGCCCGGCGCCGGAGTCGGTGTAGACGGCGATCGCCCCCACCTGCGGTGCTGCGCCGACCAGGTATCCCGCAGCGGCGGCTAGGCGCATCCACTCTCCCGCGTTCCCCCCGAGCTCCCCGGTCGAGGTATGCCAGGTCACGCGGCGCCTGGTGGCCACATACCAGGTGCACTGCCCCGTGGCGAATCCGTCGTAGTTGGCGGGGAACGGAATCGGCGAACCGGTGCAGGCACTGGGGTCGACGGCCAGAGCTCCGGGCTCGGGACCGCAGGGCAGGGCCCAGTCAGGAAAGTTGTTCGACCCGTCGGGGATTTCGGTACCCGCCGGGAGCATGAACCCGCCGGGCACCGGGAGCAGCCCGGAGACGGATCCCCAGCCGACCGCCACGGCACCCGCCGAAAACAGGCCCAGCAGGCTCAACCCCATCACCATGGGCAGGGCGCAGCCTCCGAGTGCCACGGCTGCCCAACGGCGACTCCGGGCGCTCAGGGGACGGCCCTGGCGTCGGTGCAGAGGGCCTGATGGAGGTCGGGAGGAGCGGCACCCTGAAAAGCTGCCCGTTCCCGGCCGACGATCACGATCCCCGACCCGGGTCTGGCGTCGCGGAGCAGGTCGCACTCCGTGGGCGATAGACCGAACGCAGCGCGCACCGCGGGGATGGCGACCTCCTCCTGGCGCAGAAGGAGCTTGGTGTGGCAGTTCCGGATGATCACGTTCCCGACCGGAGAGTCGAGGAAGTCCTCCACCACCTGCGAAATCACCATCACCCCGGTGCCCAACTTGCGGACCCGTCGGGTCAGCGCCTCCAGAGCGGCGGCACTTCGCGGCTGGGCCAGCAGCACCTCTGCCTCGTCGACCACCACCAGACGAGGCCAGCGCTGGTCTTTTGCCACCTCGGCTTCCAGCTGCATAAGAATCATCTGCATTGCCGGGGCGAGCAGCTGACCGCGGTCGGCCCCCCAGTTCGCCAAGGAGAAGACCGTCGCGATCCCGTCCAGCTCAGCCTCGGGGGCGCCATCGAAGACCCCACCTAGGATTCCGGTCGTGAACCGGCTCAGCTGACGGGCCAGCACCGGACGCTCGTCCAACTCCAGCGCCTCGACCAGATCAGCTAACCGCGGTTCTCGCTGGGCGGAGAACAGCCGGGTCAGCGCCGCCTCTAGGGTCTGAGCATCGTCTTCAGGCAATTCCCGTTTTCCCGAGCGGCCGGAGGCCAACATCTCCAGCACGACCAGGGCCTTGGCGGCGCGAGCGACGACTGAGCCGTCCTCCTTCTCGCTGGCGCAGGCAGGCCCCAGCGCGCTCAGACCCGAGCTGCGCCCGGGAGCGATCTCCCGGCAGACCCCTCGCAGCAGCTGAACTAGCGCCCGATACTCGCCGACCGGGTCGACGCACCGCAGCCGGCAGCCGCGTATCGCCAGCCGGGCGGCCAGCAGCTTGGCGGTATACGACTTGCCACCCCCAGAGGTACCCAGGACGACCACGTTGAAGTTGGGGTTGGCCCGATCGAAGGGATCGACAGCCACCAGCTCACGCGAGATCAAGCTAGGCCCGAGCAGCACCCCTGAGGAGGCCGAGAGACAGCTCCTCAGGAACGGGAATCCGGTCGCCAGGGCGCTCGAGGTCATCTCCCGGCCCCATCCAAACGGGCTGACGCCACTCGGGGTGGTGGCGCGCCAGCCATCCACATGCCGATGGGTCAGGGGTACGACGCCACACCCGAGCTCGGCCATCGTGGTCAGTAGCTGCTGCCAGCCCCTGTCCAGAGCGGCGAGGGTGGGTGCTGCCAAGGTGATGAACAGCTCGACCTGGAATAGGCGCTCCTCCTCGGTCAGCACCTGTCCCTCGAGGCTGAGCGCGTCCCCCAAAGCCTGCTCGGTACCCCGATCAGGGCGCCGACCCCGGAGGTGATCGACGACCAGACTGGTCTCGAAGCCCCGAATTCGGCGCCGCAGCCAACCCAGGCTGATCACCTTGGGCAGCGGCACGATGTGCTGGGCCACTCGCAATTCGCAGTCCAGCCCCTGTAGGAGAGGTGCCAGCCAGCCGATTGCAACCTGGCTCGGATAGGCGCTCACGAACAGGCTCCGACTCCAGCTGTCCCCCAGCCGGATCTGCCGGGAACCGACCTCGGCGTTGCCGGGCGCCAACCAACTGGCGAAACAGTCCGGTCGCCAAGTACTGGAGCCCGAACCGTGGTCTTGCAGCAGCTTAAGCCACTCGCCGTCGGTGATCCGGCGCGCCCGGGAGCCTAGGTGGCCGATCCCCGCGGTAAGCACCTCACAGCGCTGCTCCAGGCTGACCTGAGTGCCTCCCCGACTTGCGGCCCTGGCAAACCGACCCCGGGTCAGCCTCTGCAGTGATGCATCAAGCGCCGCCAGCGGAAGGGTCGCTTCCCCGCCCCAGACCACGATGAGATGGCGCTGGCACTGCACCTGGCCGCCCCGGATCAGCTGCTCCCTGAACTGGTGGTCCTGCCATGCCAGCTTGTCCAGCCCCGGGTCGCAGACGCCAGTCGGACGCCGCTCGCTGCCCCCCGGGTCGGGCCGCGAGGACGAGTAGACGGAGATGGGACCGGTCAGGGAGTCAAGCAGTCCGCGGTAGCGTCGCCACGCCAGGTCGTGCTCCGCATCGTCCCGGAGGGCGAGATTGATCGGTTCAATCGAGAGAGCCGCCCGCTGCCCTCCGTTGGGCAGGTGGGCGACCTGATGTTCCAGGTAGTCGACGTCGACCAGTTGCAAGGTCGAACTCCGATCCGCGCGATGCAAGGCTACGGCCACGGCGCTACCCAGGTCAGCACGCTCGCCAGCTCGGGCATGCCCTGGTCACCCGCCTGAACCTCTGAGTCGACCGTTACGTAGCGGTCGGCGGAAGTGGACCGGGGGTGGTGCAGATGGTGGGGTTGAATTTGGAACCAGAGCCAATCTCCGACCCAACAGTCCAGCGACCGCCCCTCCCGCCTCCCGAAGCCGAAGAGCAGGGCCAAAACCAACCAGGGCGCAGCTGAGGCCAGGGCCAGCTCAGGTGTGAGCTGCAGTCGAAGCAGAAGGTAGGGTACGGCCGCCCCGGCCATGACCCAGGCCAGTTGGCGTCCAGTGAATCCGCCCCATCGGAATGGAACTCCTGAGATCGGCTGGGGTATCTCGGCTTGCATCACGATCCCGACAAGTCATCCGGCGCGGCCCCGAAGCTCCGCTTCAGCCGGCCTCGGCGCAACTCGTTGAGATAGGCGGCGTCCAGCTCGTGGACCCGGTCCCCGGCGGCGGCCAGGTAGTCACGTCCCACTCGGGCCAAGACGGCCGGATTCTCCCGGGACCCCTGCTTGAGAGCGGCAAGCTCCCGGGGCCCGAGTCCCAGCCGTCGCTGCAGCTCTCCGGTTCCCTCAGAGCCGTGGAGCAGTTTTCTGCCAATGAACTGCTCTCGCGACTCGCGGGCTGGCGCGAGCGGCCAGCGGGCGGGCTGGGTCAGCTCCGATCGCTCCAGCTGGTCGGCCAGCTGCTGGTCGCGGGGGCTGGGACGTCCCAGGAGGAAGCGGCCCGCTGGTACCGCTTGCCGGCCGAAGCTGGCCACCCGCGGCTGAAGTTGCCCCCGAGCGAGACTGGTTCCCCATAACAGGGCGCCCCCGGACGCCACCGCCAGCGTCCGCAGGCTGTGCGCTGTGGTCATCTCGCCGTGACTCAGGCGCCTCGGCACTTCGAGCATCAGCCAGACGGTGACGATTGCCAGCAGACACTTGGAGAACTGGTTCCCTGGATCGCCACTGCCTACCTGAACCAGCAGTCCCGCGGACCCGGCGCTGCAGCTGGCTGAGGCGGAGGTGGAGATCATGGGGCAGCCCCCCAAATGAGCCGTGCCCGAGCCGGGAGAGAGACCGGACACCGTCGAGACGATCGCCACGAAGACCAGGAACAGCAGGGTCTGCACCACCACCACTGCCGAGAGTTCGCCGACCGTTCGCCAGTACCGCGCGAACACTGACCTACCTCCGGGCAGCGCGAGGAGCAGGAAAGCCAGACTGGAGCAGCCAGCCAGCAAGGCCAGGGCGAGATAGCGGGCCAGATAGGTGAGTGCGAGCCAGAGGGCCAGACCGGTCAGAACGGTGAAGGCCAGCATCCCCGGCAGCCCGTCTGGGACGTCGAATCCGTTCCGGCCATGAGGGCCCACTCCATTCCACACGTCGGTGAACGAGGAGACCGTTCCCCAGTAGATCGCGGCATACCGGCAGTCGGCGGGGTTCTGTCCGTTGCCGGCACGCGGCTCGCCCGGAAGCGGCAGCACATTCAACTGCAGGCTCCCGAGGTCGGTGCCACCGCTTCCCTCCAGGCACTCCTGGCCGGCGTTGTTGTTCGCCTGGTTGTCGGTGTCGTTGCAGAGCGGTTGCGCGGGAGCGGCGTCCCCGCGGTCGCAGTTCGCGTCGTGCAGCGGCGGCCCGAAGAAGTTCTCGCTTCGGTCGAGGACCTCCTTGGTGAAGTCCGGGCTACCGGCACCGATGCAGTGGGACTGAGTGAAGTGAGGATCCATCCAGGGCTGGACCAGGACCTGCTGGGCGGGGGCGGAGCCCGGCTCCGAGATGTGGATTCCGGGGTGGATGATCGGACTGTCTTCCGGGCAGTACGCCGTCATCGCCAGCAGGGTCATCAGGTCGAGGGGCTGGGAAGCTCGATCGCCGAGGTGCTCGAAGCTGGTCTGCAGCAGCGCCTGGGAGGCCCAGGTGCCGGCGTCAATCACCCGGCCTGCCAGGTGCAGGGGTAGTCCAGCGCCGATGATTCCGGCGGCGATCAGGCAGGGGATGATCCCGGCCCGCAGATTGAGCTGCTGTCCGATCATGAACAGACTCGCTTGCAGCGCGAACGCCAGCACCAGCAAGCTGAGCGCGAGCGGCACCAGGATGGTATTGAGTTTCTGAACCCACGGGATGCAGCCCAGGTCTCCGCACCGATGGGCGGGCTCTCCCCAGGCGCCGTTGTAGTTGTCCACCACGGGATTGCTGCCGACCAGGGTGGTCACGAGCTGCCAGGGACCTGACGTGATCGCTCCCGTGGTGGCGCTGACATGAGCTGGGTCCGGGCTCCCGTCGAGGCTGCCCATGATCGCCACGGGGCCACTGACGAAGGCGTCGACGATGTAGCAGAGGGGGTCCGTGATGCCGCCGCATTGTTGGCTGGCACTGCCGACGCTCCCGGCGTCCGCCACGTTCGGGGTTGGAGCACCACTGGGTGTGGTCGCCACCCCGACCGAGTTCGCGGCCGGTTTCGTGGGGAGGCTCGCCGACGCTGGAGCGGCGGCCGGGAGTGACAGCGCCACCACCCAAGCGGCGCCGGCCAGCAGGGCCAGCCGACTCCCGGTGGGCAGCTTTCAGCGGGTGGTGCCGGAGCAGCTGCTGGTGACGCACGAGGTGTTGCTCCCGGACAGCCCCTCCACGAAGCTCAGCACGGCACCCTCATTGACGAGCAGCAGCACCCCGAGCAGAACGGTGACCAGCCCCTGGACCGCCGCAGCGCGGCGCTGGCTGTTGTCCAGTGCCGTCATATAGCGAATGGCGGCGAAGCTGAGGCAGAGGACGGCCACCGCGCCCAGAGCCAACCCGGTCACCGTGTGAATCACGTTGTCCAGCCCGCTGCTGAAGGTCGCCAGCAGTTCCAAGACTTCCCCCAACTCCCCTAGGAGCACCATTCGGCTCTCAGGCTTTTACGTCCGCCGGGTTCCATGGCAGGGGGTGGTCGCTGGCTGCCCAGACGGGGTCGGGATCGGTCCAGTCGCGGAGGGGGCGACCAGCAGCTGGAGCGGGTCCCCGGAAGGGAACTCCCGTCTTGGCCCGCGCCACCAGAGCTCGGTCGCGGAACCACTGGTGCTGGTCGATGATCGCTGGCTGATCGCTGCCGCGGAGGAGCAGCGACTGTTGCGACCTGAGCCGGCGGACGTCGTCTGGATGCAGCAGCGGCTGGGCGGAAACCGGCTCGCCGATCCAAGTGTCGGACCGCCGATGGAGCGTGGCGGAACCCGCCAGTTTGCTCACCCGCTCCAGAAGCTCGATCTCGGAGATCCCCGGGAGCAGAAGTTTGGTGCGGCAGTTGGACCAGAGGGCGCCGGCGGCCTCGACTCCGTAGGCGGCGGTGATCGAGCCCAGATCTTGGGCCATCAGCATCATGCGCACCCCCTGAGAGCGCCCCAGCTGGACCAGCGCGGGCAGCTCCGGCAGGTTGGTCAGCTGGGTGAACTCATCGAGGACAAACAGGACGGGAGTCGCGGGGGGATTGGCGAAGATGCTCCGCCAGCAGCACGAAATCAATGCCGAGATCAGCCCTCGCAACACCGGCGCATCGTGGGGCGCCACGACGCAGTACAAAGTCTTGAGCTCCCCGCCGGCGATCTCCGCTGGATCGAAGTCACTGCTCGAGGTGGCACGGGCAACCTGGTCTGTGCCGTAGGCCCCCAGCTGGGAGATCAGGGTCGCGACCACTCCCATCGAGGTTCGATCCCCCCCACTGAGGGCGCCCTGAACCAGGCGGCGGGCTACCGGGTGCTGGACCGCGGCTGGGAGCTCCTCGGCCGGAGTCGCCTGCAAGAGCTCGAGCACCGCCTCCGGAGCCAACCCGCGGTCCGAGGCTTCGACCAGGAGTCCATGCAGCAGCTGCCGGGCCAGGTCGTGCCAGAACGGCTCGCGCTCGGGGGCTCGACCCATCAGGAAGGTCGCCACCCGGAGCGAGTCCTCCGAACTGCGGATCGCGGCGATCGGGTTCCAGCGCGCGCTGGGCTCCATCAGCGGAGCGAAGACCGCGACTTCGCCCAGGGTACTCCGGAAGGGGGCGGTGGACTGCACCAACTCGCCCTTCGGGTCGGTGACCACTACCGGCCCCGGCCACTCCAGCAGGGCGGGGATGGCAAGGGCGGAGGTTTTGCCGGACCCGGTCGGACCGAGCGCCAGGAGATGCTCGCCTGAGGGCAGCCAGAGGCTCCGGAAGTGGTGGTCACCGAGTCGTACGCGCGGCTCCGCCGCGACCTGAGCACGCCGGCCCCGCCGGAGGGTGCGCAGGTCGCGGCCGCCGGCGCGCCGGGCCCGTCCCAGCGCCCCGACTCGGAGCAATTGGCCGCCCCGCCATCTGATCGCCGCACTGCCACCGAGCAGAATCGCGGCGGCCACGCCCGCCGCCACCTGGGCGGGGTCGGGGAGCCACCCGGACAGGAGGGACGCCGCGCTCCCGTGACTGATAAGCAGCAGCCGGCTGGAGTTTCCCGCCGGGAGTCGACTCTGATGCACGCGGAGGGCCATCGCGAGCAGAGCCACCCCCAGGAGCGCTGCCGGTCCAGCAATCGAGCCGGGGGCAGGGTCGCCGCTGCGGGCCATACAGCGGTCTGGTCCCCCGATGCGACCGCCCCGGGTGGGCAGGGACCGCGACACGCCCGTCGTCTACGGTTTACCAAGCGTTACAGGTCATCTCCGGAACGGTGCAGGAAGGTCAGCCAGGGGCGGGCTCGGCCCACCTAGACTGGCCGGGATGTCAAGTTCGGCAGCCCCTCCGGGGGCTCTTTCTAAGCAGCTTTCCGAGCGCGCAATCCTGGTGGCGGACCGAGACGATGTCAGCCGCACCGCCACCGCCTCGATCCTGCGCCGCCTGGGGTTTGAGGTGCTCGAGGCTGATTCGTCCCGGACCGCTCTCGCCCAGGCTCGGCTACGAAGCTACACCTGTGCCATTCTCGACCTCAATCTCGTCGAGATGAGCGCCTTTGAGGTCTGTCGACGGCTCTTGGCCAAGAGCCAGTGGAGCTGGACCCCGGTGATCTTCACCAGCAGCCGTCAGCCGCGCCTGGATCTGCGGGTGAGCATGCAGACCGGCGGCTTCGCCTATCTCCCCAAGCCGTTTCGCGCGGATCACCTGATGGCGGTGGTCGGTGACGCCTTGGCTAGCCAGGGCCCCATGCGCCAGGTCAAGCCCAACCGCGAATTGGTGCTGGCCCGGGCGGAGGCGGCCGCCGGATCAGCCTGACCGGGGACGCTATTTAGGACGTCGACGGACTGGGCTGCGGACTCGAAGTCTGGCTTGGGCTCGGCGACGGACTCGGTGAGGAACTCGGAGAGGAGGAGGGCGAGGGACTGGGGCTCAGGCTGGGTGAGGGGGTGACGGTTCCCCCGCCCAGCACGCTGGTGGTCGGGCCACTCCCAGCCAGGTAGTAGTCGGTCTCGCCACCGATCACCTTGGTGGTCAGCCCATTGGGCTCGGGGTACCAGCTGTTCGGGGTGTTGGCCAGCGCGCTCACGATGAAACGGTGCCAAAGGGTGGCGCAGCCAGTGATCCCGTTCAACCCGCCCCCGTACATCGGGGAATCGTTGGCGTTGCCGACCCAGTCGGCAACGACCAGGGTCGGCGTCCAGCCCAGCGCGGTGTTGTCGCGGAAGTCGGTGGAAGTCCCGGTCTTGATCGCCACCGTGTGCCCTGGGACCACCAGCGGAGTGTCGGCGCCGAAAGCCAAGAGCCGATTGCTGTTGCGGGAGAGAATCGTGTTCATGATGAAGCTCACCTGGGTTGAGAGCACCCGACGGGGAGAGGGGTCGGCGCGATAGATCACCTGTCCCTGGTCGTTGGCTACCTGGAGTACGAAGGTGGTGGGGTGGAGCACCCCCTCGGTCGCGTAGGCCGCACCGGCCTGAGCCATCTCCCAGAGGGGCACTGGGTAGGCCCCCAGGGTGAGACTGTCCCCGTAGTTGGAGTTGGGCTGGGTGAGGGTGGTGATTCCCATGTTGCGAGCGGTCGCCAGAACGTTGGGAACCCCCACCTTTAGCTCGACCCGGATCGCCGGCACGTTGAGCGAGTTGCCCAGGGCCACCTGGGCCTGGACCACTCCGGCATACCGTCCCTCGTAGTCGACGACGGTGAACGGGCCGCCATTCGGGCCGCCCGTCGGCAAGGTCAAGGGCGCGTCCAGGATCGGCGAGGTCATGGTGATGGCGCGGTCGGCGATGGCGGTCGGGTAATTGAAAATCTTGAACTCGGATCCGGGCTGCCTGGGGACGCCCGCCATGTCGATCTCGCCTCCGGGCGTCCCGGATCCCGGCCCGCCGACCCAGGCCAGGACATCTCCGGTCCGGGGGTCTTCGGCCACCAAGGCGCCGTCGGTCATGTGCTGAGCGGCGCCTGCGGCGACGGTCTGGGTCACCAACTGCTGCGCAGTCTGGTTGAGGGTCACGTTGAGGCTGGTCTGAACTCGCAGGCCAAGCGCCTGGTAGTGGCTGCCGTATCGATTCTGGAGCCACCCCACCACCGCATCGACGAAGTAGGGGGCCAGGTTGACGGAGCTCCCTCCCGAAGCGGCCAGCGGGGGTGCGTGAGCCAGGATGGCTCGGGCCTCGGCGGAGGTCAGTTCACCCTGCCGCTGCATGGCGGCGACCACCAACTGCTGGCGCTGCCGGGCCGCGGAGAGGTTGATGAAGGGGTCGAGGTAGCTCGGTTCGGGCAGGAGGCCAGCCAGCAGTGACGCCTGATTGGCGTTCAGCCGGGAGGCGGGAACCCCGAAATAGGTGAGCGAAGCCGCCTGGATCCCGGTCGCGCCGGCGCCGAAGTAGACGTCGTTGAGGTATTCGTCGAGAACCTGCGACCGGGAGAGCTTGGCGGTTAGCTCCTGGCCGAAGAGAATCTCCTTGACCTTGTAGGTGATCGATTTGTTGTCCTGGAGGTAGAGGATCTTGCCGAGCTGCTCCGGAATGGTGCTGGCGCCCTCCGACGTGGTGTGGTGGACCAGGTCGAAGAACGCCGCCTGGGCGATGCGGGCGAGATCAAAGCTGGCCGAAGACCAGAAGTGCCGATCCTCGATGGCGACCACCGCCTGGCGCATCACCGGTGCGATCTGGTTCAACGGAACGGGGATCCGACTGCTCCCGGACGGGTGCAGGTCGGCGACTTCGACCCCGCCTTGGCCGTAGATCAGGGTGTCGCCACCCAGATTAGCCGCCTTCGGCAGAGCACCGTACGCTCGGGCCAAGGCGGTCAAAGGCACCGCCCAGATCACCACCGCGGCAACCGCCGCGAGGGCGACCGCGGCGATGATTCGACGCCACTCGGCCCCTGATCCGTGGTCGAGCCTCCTCGCCCGCCGCGAGGTCACCCGATCACGACCGGAGTCCCGCCCATATTTAAAATCAGCCATAGTCAACGTTTGGGCACGGCGCGGGGCTCAGGGTTGACCGACCGCGGTCGCGCCCCGGCCAGGTGGGGAGGCACCGTGCTCGCGCCGTGCCCAACCAGTACAACGCCGCCAATGCCGATTTGGTTTCCGGGAGATGCAGAGGGGAACTGCCAATTGATTCACCTCAACTCGGTATCCGGATCGCCGGCCAGTGCCCAGCGTCACCGGAGATTGGCTCTGTGACGAGCGATCCCTCCGGATCTCCGGCTCCGCCGCTTTCACCCCGGGGCAGCCTCCCGGTGCTGCACCCGGTTGGTCGCCCCAGCCAGCGCCGATTCACCCTGCTCTTGTCCGGGGCGCTGGTGCTGCTGATCCTGATCCGCCTGCTTTCCAGCCATCCCTTGCCGACGCCTTCGCATGGGAGTTCCAGTGCGGCGGCCGCCGGGTATCTGCTGGGGCTGGAGCACAACAACGTCGGCCAGGTGCGCCGCTACCTCGCGCCCGCCCAGAAGTCGCAGGCCAGGGCGTTGGTCGAGGGGCTCACCTCGCGGCATGTTCACCTCGAGGCGCCGGGCCTGGCATTCGCCTCACAGGGTGCTACCCGGGCGACGGTCACGATCGCGCTCCAGGTGTGTACCCCGCTCCACACGCTCCGGCAATACAGCTGCGAACCGGTGAATCATCTCCCTCTCGGCCTGCCTGACCAGTTGACCTGTGTCAAGGTTCAAGGGGACTGGTACGTCGCCACCCTGTTCGAGCCCAGCTGAGGAGCTCAGCCGCTCCCCGGCGCCTCCAGCCCCGGCTGGACCAGCCGCTCCGGAGCCAAGAGCCGGTTCAACTCCTCGGGCTCGATCCCCGAGCGCTCCAGGGCCACTTGGCGGATGGTTCGGCCGCTTCGGTGAGCCTCGTGGGCGATGGCGGCGGCCGCGTCATAGCCAATCGCCGGAACCAGCGCCGTGCAGATCGACAACCCCTGCTCCAGCAGCTCCGGGCCGCGTTCCGTGGCGAAGAGACCGTCGACGGCCTGCCGCGCCAGGTTGGCCGCCGCCCGACCCAGCAGCTCCATCTCCTCGAGCAGGTTGTGGGCGGCGACCGGGAGCATCACGTTCAACTCCAGGATCGATCCGCTGGCCCCACAGAAGGCGACCGTGGCATCGTCCCCCAGCACCTGGGCCACGGCCATCAGCGCTGACTCGCAGATCACCGGATTGACCTTGCCGGGCATGATCGAGGATCCCGGCTGGACCTCGGGAAGACTCAGCTCGGCTACCCCCGCCCGGGGTCCAAAGCTGAGGAGGCGCAGGTCACTGGCGATCTTGTGAAGGGCGATCGCGGCGCCCCTGACTGTCCCCGAGGCGAAGACCACTGCGTCCAGGCTGCTCTGGGCCTGGAAGTGGTCATCGGTCTCCCGCAGCCCCCGGTCGTACTGGGGCGCGAGCCGCGCGATCACCCGCGGGGCAAACTCCGGATGGGTCCCGATCCCCGTTCCCACCGCAGTCCCTCCGAGGGCCAGTTCGACCAGCTGCAGCCGGGCCAGCTCCAGCCGGGCCAGCGCTCGCTCCACCTGACCCCGGTAGCCCTCAAACTCCTGCCCGAGCCGGATGGGAGTGGCGTCCTGGAGATGGGTGCGGCCGGTTTTGATCACCCCCCAGAGCCGGTCGCGCTGTCGTGCCAGGCTGACTTCGAGCTGGTGCAGACTGGGCACCAGCTCATCGCGCAGGGTGGCCAGGGCCGCTAGGTGGATCGCCGACGGGAAGAGATCGTTGCTGGACTGGCCCAGGTTGACGTGATCATTGGGGTGGATGCGTAGGCGCTCGCCGCGGTTTACCCCGAGGAGCTCAAGCGCCCGGTTGCTGATCACCTCATTGGCATTCATGTTGGAGGAGGTGCCGCTGCCCGTCTGGAAAATGTCAACCACAAACTGACCATCGAACCGACCCTGGCTGACCTCGTCAGCCGCTGCCGCGATCGCCTGGCTCAGCTCCTCGGGGAGAAGTCCCAGCTCGAAGTTCACCCGGGCGGCTTCCCGCTTGATGTCCCCCAGGGCGGCGATCATCCGCCGTGGCAGCCGAAGCCGACTGATGGGGAAGTTGGCGACCGCCCGCTGGGTGCTGGCTCCGTAGTAGGCATCGGCCGGGACCGCCATCTCGCCCATGGAGTCGCGCTCGAGGCGGACCGGGCCCTCGCTCATGAGCCCGAGTCTATCGGCTGCGTCCCGCTGGCCGGTCCGCTCGACACCCGGTCAAACAACAGCCGGGTGACCCAGCTATCCGGGGCCTCGCCGGGGCGGGCCCGCCCCACCCGGTACCCCTCGAACCGGCGCAGGACCAGACAGATCACGATCCCCACGGCGGTGATCGCGAATGCCGGCGAGGCCCTAGTCAACCAGAGCACCACCGGAAGTCCCAGGTACGCCAGCAAGACCCCGAGAGCACTGCGCCGCAACGTCCCGCCGATTACCACCAGCACGAGTACGAAGGCGATCCCCCACCACGACCAGAGGGCGACCGCCCCGGTCGCGCTGGCTACCCCTCGTCCCCCGTTGTACTGCAGGTAGATCGGCCAGCCGTTGCCGATGACCGCGGCCAACCCAGCTCCCGCGGCGACCCAGTTCGGCGCCCCAATCAGCACCGCGACCAAGACTGGCAGCAACCCCTGGCAGAACTGAAGTGGACCCACCACCGCGGCCGGCAGCAGGCCGACGGTGTGGAACAGGTTGCTGGTGCCGATCTTGCGATTGCCCACCTCGCGGAGATCGACTCCAGCCAGCCGGCCCATCATCCAACCGATCGGAATCCCGCCCACGAGATAGGCGCCGGCCCAGATCAGCACCATTACCACCGGGGAGACCCCGAGCGCACCGGCAGTGAAGGTCATCACCCCGGCAGCGGTATGTCGGCGACAGCTGCGGCTCCGATCAGGCCGGGCCCGGTATGGAGGGCGATCACCGGAGTCAGGTTGAGCCGTTCCACCGGTCGCTCGCCAAACAGGTCGCGCAGGTGGCGGGTCAGCTCAGGCACTGCGGAGGCAGAGTCCCCGCAGAAGACCGCCAGCCGCACTTCGACCTCGGGTGGCGTCTGCTCGCGCAGGTGCTCGGCGACCGCCCGCACGGCGCGCCGGGTGCCCCGCACCAGGCTGAGTCGACGCACATCGCCGCCGGCGAAGGCGAACACCGGCCGAACGTGGAGGAGGTCCCCGCTCAGTCCTGCCAGCGCCGGTACCCGACCGCTCCGCACCAGGTAGCGCATGGTCTCCAGGGCGGCGATCACCCGAGCGCTGGCAGCCACCTGGCGGACGTGCGCGGCCACCTGCTCCCGGTCCAGGCCGGCCGCACAGGCCGCCGCCGCCGCCTCCGCCACCAGCGTGTAGCCCCCGGCCGCGGTGCCGGTGTCCAGGACCTCGATTCGCTTTTCCGGCTCTTCGCTCCGCAGCATCTCGGCCGCCACCCGGGCCGACCGCCCCATCATCGAGTAGCGCTCGGGAATGGTCAGACAGACGATGTCGGCGCTGGCAATGGTCCGAAAGACCTTCAGGTAGTCCCCGGGCGACGGGGAGCTGCTGGTGGGCGTCGGACCGGAGCCGGACAGTCGGCGATAAAGCTCCTGGCTGGAGATGTCAATACCGTCGCGCAGAGCCTGTCCGTCGATCTCAATCGACATGGGGACCACGTTGACCCAGGGCGACTCTCCCAGCGCCGGCGGCAAACAGGCCCCGCTGTCAACTACGAGTGCCGTGGCCGGTCCTTTCTCCACTAGCTCGGACCCCCCGGCAACCGGGTGCCGTCGGTCGCCAATGGGGAGCAGATGCGCCACCTCAGGGCCCGTCCAGCTCGAGCCGGGTCCAGCTCACCCACTATCCATTCCTCCAGACCGGGGCCTGGTTCACCTGTTTCTGGATCCCGTGTGACCCCGTGCGCTCTGATGACAACGCACTAATCCGCCGAGAGACGATTACCGGAAGGCCGCGGCTGGCAGTCGCGGTAGATCGACTGCAATCGATCCAACATGCCCGTGAGCCCATGATGACGCACCGCTTGTTCCCGCGCCATCTGACCGTGCCGCGCGCGTTCCTCCGGTCGGCGGCCGAGTTCGTCCAGCACCGCCGCGATCGACCCGCTCACGTCGGCCGAGTCCAGCTCGGTGGCCACCCCTCCGACCGAGTCGGCTCCGCCGGCCCGGGTGGTCGCCACCGCACAGCCGGACGCCATGGCCTCCAGCAGAGCGATGGAGAGTCCCTCAGCGCTGGAGGGAAGACAGAAGATGTCGACCGCCCGCCAGAACTCCTGCCTCTCCCGGGGAGTCTGCAGCTGCCCGAGGTAGATCACCCGGGGATCGCGCTGCGCCTCGATCACCCTGCCCCGCAGCGCTCCCCCACCGGCGAGAAGCAACCGGGCGTCCGGGCCCAGGTCAGCCCGCGCGAAGCCGTCCAGCAGCTCGCGAATCCCCTTCTCGCGATCCAGCCTCCCCAAGTACCCCACCACCAGGCTGGCCGACCCCAACCGCTCTTGCCGGAGGGGAGAGCTGCCCGGGCAAAACCGCTCGGTGTCGACCGCGTTGGGCAGCACCTCGATCCGGGACGGCTCGACCCCCAATTCCGCCAGCCGACCGCGGTGATCCTCGCTGAAGACGATGACTCGCTGATAGGCGCGCAGCCGAGGCGCCCAGAATCGGTGGAGCTCCCGCATCGTCGTCGCCCGGCCGCTCCCCGGCCGGCCGAACGGGAGATGGAAAGTGGCCACCGTGGCGGCCCCAGACCGTCGGGCCTGGCGGCCCAGCCAGCCGTCCTCCAGAGTGAAGCTGAGCGAGGCGTGGACGACATCTGGCCGATGGCGGTCGAGCCAGCGGGAGAGTTGGGGACGGAAGCCCCAGCGAGGCACGGTGACGGTCTTGAAGCGCCAGGTGGGCCAGCCGATTCGGTGCGCCTCATCCACCGGGGTGATCCGGCCATCTCGGCTGGCGTGGTGAAACCAGACCTCGGCACCCTGGTCCAGGAGCCCGCTCACGACATCCGCCGAGTAGGTGGTGAGGCCGTCCGCCCGGGCGCCCACCGCGTGGCCGAACCAGGCCACCCGGAGCGGCGCCGGAGTCGCCTCGTCAGCTGTCGGGAAGGTCAAGGAACAGATCCTGGCGAAAGGGATACCACTGTTCTGGCCAACGCCGAACCGCCGCCTCGAATACCGGGATGACCTGGCCCAGCGCGGCGGCCGGGTCAGTGTCCGGACCGATGGAGATCGGGGGGAAGAGCTCTACCAGGTACCCAGCGTTGGGAGTCCGCACGCAGACGGCCGGGACCAGCGGAGCCCCGGTATGGGCGGCGAGTCTTCCGGGAGCGGCGGAGAACCGGGTCTGGTGACCGAGGAACTCCACCTCCACCGAGGGCGTGTTCCCGGGGATGTCGATCACCAGGGCCACCCAGTTCCCGGCGCGCAAACGCCGCAGCAGCGTCCGCGGCGAGCTCGATGCCGGCACCACTTCGATGCCGATCTCCGCTCTTGCCCACCTGACCAGGTTCGCCCCGGCTTCGCCGCCCTCGTCGTCCATCACCGAGGTGAAGCGAATCCCGTTGGCGACCGACAGGGGACCCGGAGCGTCCCAGCTACCGTGATGGAAGATCACGATAATGCCCGGCTTGCCGTCCAGCTGACGCTCCCGCACGTAGCTCTCGAAGCCGAGCACCCGCATCTCAGCGAGCACACGGGTACGGGACAGGTTCTGGAGGTACAGGAAGTCGATCGCGGTGCGGGCGTACTCCCGAAAGCTGCGGGCCGCCAGCCGGCGGGCCTCGCGCCGCGTCAGTCCCGGTAGGACGGACCGATAGTTTCGGATCGCCGCCTGCCGCACCGACGGTTGCAAAGCAAAGGCGGCGTTTCCGATCCGATCGGAAATTCGATACCGGTGGGGCCCCACCGCCTGGACGATCCCGGCGGCTGCCTTGAAGCCCAGCCGCAGCCCGAGAGGCGGCAGAGTCGTCTTCATCTGGGCTGGCGCTCGGTCCATCGGGCGATTGTCGCAGCCGGTTCGAAATGCCCCAGGGGCCGGTCTGGTAGTACGTTCGGTCGGTGAACCGATTGGCGCAGCAGACCAGCCCCTACCTGCGTCAGCACCAGGACAACCCGGTCGACTGGTATCCCTGGGACGAGGAGCCTTTCCGGCGGGCGCAGGCCGAAGATCGCCCGATCCTGCTCAGTGTGGGGTACTCCGCCTGTCACTGGTGCCACGTCATGGCTCACGAGAGCTTCGAGGACCCGGCGCTGGCCCAGCTGCAGAATCAGCTTTTCGTCAACATCAAGGTCGACCGCGAGGAGAGACCCGACGTGGACCGGGTCTACATGGACGCACTCCAGGCACTGACCGGGAGTGGGGGCTGGCCGATGACCGTATTTCTGCTGCCCGACGGCAGGCCCTTCTTCGCGGGAACCTACTTCCCTCCCGAGGACCGCCCCGGGCTCCCCGGATTTCGCCGGGTGATGGAGTCGGTGGCCGCCGCCTACCGGGACCGGCGCGTCGAGGTGGTCGCGAGCGCCGAGCGGCTGAGCCAGTCTCTCGTGCCCGCGCCACTGATCGCCCCGGAGGCGACCGCGCCGCACCTCTCTCAGGTATTGGACGCAGCCGAGACGAGGCTGATTCGGAGCGCCGATCTCGAGTATGGAGGCTTCGGGGGGGCCCCAAAGTTTCCCCAGTGCGCGGCTTTGGAATTTCTCCTGAGCCGGGCCGTGACGCGCCGCAGTCCCGCCGCTGAAGAGGTGGTCCGGTGCACCCTCGACGCGATGGCCCAGGGAGGCATCCGCGACCAGTTGGGGGAGGGATTCCATCGCTACAGCGTCGACCGCCGTTGGGCCGTCCCCCACTTCGAGAAGATGCTCTACGACAATGCCCAACTGGTTCGCCTTTACCTGCACAGCTGGCAGGCCCACGGCGACCCAGAGCACCTCGAACTTGCCCAGAGGACGGCGGACTTTCTGATCCACCAGATGGGACTTGCGGGAGGGGGCTTCGCAGCCAGCCTCGACGCGGACACCGCTGCCGGCGAGGGAGCCTATTACGCCTGGACCAGAGAGCAGCTGGAAGAGGTGCTTGCCCCAGCCCAGATCGACCTGGCCGAGGAACTCTTCGGGGGACCCGGAGCGGCCCGGACCGATGACGGAGGTTGGGTGCTACGGGGAGGCGCCAAGCGGGCTGCCCCGGGAGATCAGACGCCCCTATCGACCGCCGAGCTGCAGCTTGCCCGGAGGTCGATCGGACAGCGACTGTTGGAGGCGCGCTCGCTCCGGATCGCTCCGGCCCTCGACCGCAAGCTGATCGTGAGCTGGAATGCGCTGACGATCACCGCGCTCGCCGAACTAGCGGTGGGGACCGGGGAGAAGCGCTACCTGGAGGCGGCGGTCAGCTGCGCTGAGGAGCTGCTGCTCCGGGCCACCTCCGACGGCCAGCTCCACCACCTCTGGGACGGCTCACGGGCGCGATTCGTGGCGACCCTGGAGGATCTCGCCGCCATGGGGTTGGCGGCCCTGGCGCTCCACGAGTCGACCGGCGAGGCCCGGTGGTTCGAGCAGGCTCTGGTTCTCGCCAACCGGGTCGAGGCGGAGTACCAGGATCCGGCCGGTCCGGGCTGGTTTGACACCCCCCTCGGGCATGACCCCAACCTAGCGGTCCGACCCCGGAGCCTCGAAGACGGAGCCCAGCCCTCGGGCACCTCCCTGATGGCCGAGCTTTGCCTGCGTCTGCATGCGCTGACCGGTGAGGGTCTCTGGCTCAGGAGGGCCACCGAGCTCTTCGAGGCGATGACCAGCGCGGCGGAGCGCTACCCCGCCGCCTTCGGGGCCCTCCTCTCGGCCATGGCGATCCTGAATTCAGGGCAGATCGAGCTGGCGCTGATCACCCCGGAGGGAGATCTCACCCACTGGAACCTGCTGCGCCGGGCGCGCGCCCAGCTGCGACCCCAACTGGTCGTCGGGGTGGGGCGCCCGGCCGCCGGGCGCACCGAGGTGGACACGGGAGCACCGCTGGTGCGCCACCGGCCCCTGGTCGGGATGGCCCCCACCGCCTACGTCTGCCGGGACTTCGCCTGTCGACTTCCGGTCACCGGGCTGGCCGAGCTGGACCGGGAGCTCCGGGGAATCCGGACGGGCTCGATCGAGGCGGCCTTGGAAGCGGGAACTGGAGTGGAGGAAAGTGATGGTGAGTGAATCAGGCCGGGAGGGGCAAGCGTCCCGGACACGGCCGCTGGCAGTCGTCACCGGTGCCAGCGCCGGCATCGGCGAGGCGATCGCCCGCCGGCTGGCGGAGGAGGGATTTCGGCTCCTGCTCGGAGCCCGTCGGGCGGGACCGGTCCAGCGGCTGGCGAGCGAGTTGGGTGCGCAGGGCAGGGTCCTCGACGTCAGCGACGAGGGGTCCGTGGCCCAGTTCTGTGCCGAGGCCGGAGATGCGCAGATCCTGGTCAACAATGCCGGCGGCGCCCGTGGCGCCGATCAGGTTGGGGCCTCCGTCAGCTCCCAGTGGCGCTGGATGTGGGAGGTGAACGTCCTGGGGCTGATGCAGATGACTCGAGCTCTGCTGCCCGCCCTGGAGAGCTCCGGTCAGGGCCACATCGTCAACATCTCCTCGACCGCCGGCCTCGAGGTGTACGAGGGTGGCGCCGGGTACACCGGGGCCAAGCATGCGGTGCACGCGATCAGCCAGACCCTGCGGCTCGAACTCTCGGGTCGACCCATCCGGATCACCGAGGTCTCCCCGGGGATGGTCCAGACCGAGTTCGCCCTAAATCGCTACGGCGGTGATGCGGAGCGGGCAGCGGCCGTGTATCGGGGGGTGACCGCCCTCACCGCGGCGGACGTCGCCGATGTGGTGGCCTTTGCGGTGAGCAGGCCAGCCCACGTCAATCTGGATCAGATCGTGATGCGCCCGGTGCAGCAGGCCTCCGCCTACAAGGTCACCCGGAGGGACTGAGTCAGCCCCGACCAGACCGGCGCTATAGCTCGATCGCTCGCCTCGGATCCTGGGCCCACTCACTCCACGAACCCGGGTACAGCAGCACGCCATGGACCCCGGCCGACTCCAGGGCCAGGATCAGGCTGCAGGCGGTGACCCCCGAACCGCAGTAGGCGGCCGCTGGCGCGGCTCCCTCGGTGGCCTCCTGGACCCGGGCGGCCAGCCCCTCGGGGGCGAGCACCAGACCGTCGCGGTAGAGCTCGGTCCAGGGCAGGCTGCGGGCGCCCGGGATGTGGCCTGGCCGGGGGTCCAACGGGGAGGGTTCTCCCTGGAAGCGTTCTCTGGTTCGGGCGTCGAGCACCACCGCGCCCGAGGTCAGCAGCTCGGCGGTCTGGTCGGCGGTGACCCAGCCCTGAAAGGAGCTGCCGACGAAGTCCCCGGGCGCGGCCGCCGCCTCTCCGCTCTCGACTGAACCCCCGGCGGCGAGCCAGCCCACGAGGCCCCCATCCAGCACCGTGGTCCGCGCGTGGCCGGCGGCCCGCAGCAGCCACCACGCCCGGGCCGCGGCTCCGGACCCTCCGTCGTAGGCCACGACCCGCCCCACCTGCGAGACACCCGCCCGGCGCATCGCCTGGGTGAAGCGCTCGGCCGAGGGCAGCGGGTGCCGCCCGCCCGGACCCGGGGGATCGGCCAGCTCCTGGTCCAGATCGATGTAGCGAGCCCCCGGGAGGTGGGCTGCCAGATAGCCGGCCCGGTCGGGGCCCCCGGGGAGGGCCCAGCGAACGTCGAGCAGGGTCAGATCGGGGTCGGCGAGATGGCCTTGCAGCCAGGTTGGGCTCACCATCGGGAGGTCCGGCTCTTCCATGGCAACATGATGGCAAAAGAGGGCATGAGCAGTAGGAGAAGGACATGGTCAGGCACGTGGTGCTGATGCGGTTTCGGCAGTCCAGTCCACCCGGCACCGGGGCCGCGGCGGTGCAGGGGCTCCAAGCGCTCGCAGCTGAAATTCCCGAGATCCAAGCCATGAGCACCGGACTGGACCTTGGCGTGGTCCCCAACGGTTGCGACCTAGCGCTGGTGGTCGACTTCGCCAGCAGTGCGGACTACCTCGTCTATGCCCACCATCCCGCCCACCTTCGGGTGGTGGAGGAGCTGATCGATCCGTTCGTCGTCCAGCGCGAGCGGGCCCAGATCGCAGTACCCGGTTGACGGTAGCTCCCCCCGGGCCGGTGAGATGCCTGATCGTGGGCGAGTTTCCCGCCCCCGACCTGGAGCTCATCCGCCGCGAGCTTCCCGCTGGCCGGGTCGAGCTGGTGCTGACCGGGGCCGGGGAGGATCTGTCCCGGCTGGGTCAGTTCCAGGTGATCTGGCGCCTCTTTCCGGCGACCCTCGACGGGGACAGCCTGGATCTTTTTCCCGCGGCGCTGCATGCCCACCCCGAGGTGCAATGGGTTCATACCGCCAGCGCCGGCATCGACCACCTGGCGCAGCAATTCGCCGACCGTTCGGGAACGATCCTGACCCACTCCGCGGGCGTGGCGGCCATTCCCATCGCCGAGTTCGTGGTGGGCTGTCTGCTGCAGCACTGCAAGCGTTCTAACGAGCTGGCCCAGCTCCAGCTCGCGCGCCGCTTCGTCCAGCTACCGCTCCGGGAGTTGGCCGATCTACGGGTCGTGCTGTTCGGCTTGGGCGAGATCGCCACCGAGGTGGCCCGGCGGCTCTCCGCCTTTGGCTGTCGGGTGGATGGGGTCCGGCGCGACCCCACCCGACCGGGACCTCCGGGCGTGTCCCAAGTGTTCGGGTTCCCGAAGCTGGCGCAGGCCTGCCGGGGCGCCGACGCCCTGGTCTTGGCCGCGCCGCTGACCCGGGTGACGGAGCGGGCGGTGAATGCCGAGGTGCTCGCCGAGCTGTTCCCGCAGAGTGTCCTGGTGAATGTCGCGCGGGGCGGGCTGGTCGACGAGGAGTCGCTGCTGCTGGCGGTGGCCGCCGGTAGGCCGGCGGCCGCCTACCTGGACGCCTTCGTGCAGGAACCGCTCCCGGTCAATTCGCCGCTCTGGGCAGCGGCGGGAATACATGTGAGCCCCCACCTGAGCTGGAGTTCGCCTCACCTCGCCCGGCGGACCACGCAGCTCTTCCTTGACCAGCTGCGCCGCTGGCTCGAGGGAGAGCCACTGCGGAATTTGGCCGACCCCCAGCTGGGCTACTGAGCTCTCTGCGAAGGCCGTCTATTCGGGGATGTACTCCCGCCGTAGCCCCAGGAGCTCCGGGGCGTGGAGCTGGACCATCTTGGAAGAGACTCCTTTCGGAGGGGTCGGGTGGAGCAACGAAATGCCCACCATGCAGCCGAAGGCGACCGGCACGGTGACGATCGCCGGTTGGGACAGCACCACCGCCACGCTCGAGTTGTGGGCCAAGAACGAAGCCAGCGGTGTGGCCACCGTGGCCACCATGGTGGTGATGATCGAACAGGTCGCCAGTCCCCCACCCAGCGCCACCCCCACTGAGGCGCCGAGGGTGGTCAGCCGACGCCACCAGATCCCCAGGACCAGCAGCGGGAAGAAGGAGCTGGCGGCGATCGCGAAGGCCCAGCCCACCAGGACGCTGATGTCGAACTGCTCGACCAGCAGGCCCAGGGCGGCGGCGGCCAGCCCGGCGCCCAATGCGCTCAACTGGAAGGCCCGGCGGCGCGCCGCGGGCCCGGCTGACGGCCGGAGCCACCGCCCGTAGACATCGTGGCCGAGCGCGCCCCCCAGGGATACCAGTAGGCCGCTCAGCGTCGAGCTGAAGGCGGCGAAGGCGCCGGCATAGACGACCGCCGAGAGGAGCTGTCCCAACCAGCCGGCGCCCAGCTGCGAGGGCATGATCAGCACCACGGCATCGGTGAGATTGGTCCCGTACAGGCTGGGATCGTAGGACCGGCCCAAGGCGCCCAGGATCGGCGGCCAGATGTAAAAGCTGCCCAACAGCACCAGCACCAAGAGCGCGGTCCGGCGCGAGGCCTTGGCGTCGGGGTTGGTGTAAAAGCGGACGAGGATGTGGGGCAGCCCAATCGTGCCCAGCAGAATGGCCATGATCAGGGAGTAGGTGAACAGGAGGGGGTGGCCGGTGCCACCGGCCAGGGGACCGAACGGAGCAATCCAGGAGGCGGTGGAGCTGGCGGGCGTCCCGCTACCGAACGGTGCCGGCTGGCCGCGAGCGATGGTCACCGTATCGGTCGATCTCCAGGTGACGGTGCCCCGGGGTAGCTGACCAGCCCCATCCAACCGGAGCAGGTGGTCGCGGTGGTGGTTGACCGTGACCGTCGGCGAGGTTCCTCCCTCGAAGCCGGCTGAAGGAGCACTCAGGATCGATGCCCGCCGCTGGCGCTGCCAGCCGATCGAGGCGGGGTGGGCGACCTCCACGTTGGTCCGGGCAGGGATTTGCCAGAGCTCACCCGGGGACACCTGGAATTGGGTCGCATTGGTCAGGCGCTCGAGCCCGCCCGCGCCTCGGGAGAAAGGCACACCGGTGCCCGAGAAGTGGAGCAGCAGGAGGAACGCCGGGATGGAGATTGCGAAGAGCTTGACCGCGAACTGCAGACTCTGAACGAAGGTGATCCCGCGCATGCCTCCGCCCACCACCCCGGCCACCACCACCAACGCCACGATTCCGATTCCCACCCCGTAGGGCAGGCCGGAGGCGGTATGCACGGTCAGCCCGGCGGCCTTCATCTGGGGCAAGGCATAGAAGAAGCCGATGATCAACACCAGAATCACCGCTAGACGGCGAAAGCGGGGGCTGTCGAAGCGGCCCTCGGCGAAGTCCGGAATGGTGTAGGCGCCGAAACGACGCAGGGGGCCGGCGATGAAGAGGAGCAGCAGCAGGTAGCCCCCGGCATAGCAGACGGGGTACCAGAGCACGTCGTAGCCGAACTGCATGACCAGGCCGGCGATCCCCAGAAACGAGGCGGCGCTCAGGTACTCGCCGCTGATCGCCGCGGCGTTGACCCGGGGCGGTACCGCTCGCGCCGCCACCATGAAGTCGGAGGTGGTCCGGGCCCAGCGCCGGGCGAACAGTCCCGCCCCCAGGCTCACCGCGGCCATGGCCACCAGCCCCAAGACCGCCGCGGTGGAACCGGTCACCGGCGACCCTCAGCTGAGCAGGTCGGTGAACTCGTCATCCACCTCCTCGGCGCGACGGACATAGATCGAGCCCAGCCAGATCAAGAGCGGGTAAGAAGCGACCCCCAGCACCAGCCACGAAACCGGGATCCCGAAGATTCTCAGGACTCCCCAACCCGACCACCACCATGCCAGCAGGGGCTGGACCAGAAGGAAGCCGACAAAGGCGCCAGCCACCCCCAGGCTGAGCCGAACCTGGCGCCGCATCAGGGCCTTCAAGTAGAGTTCGCCAACCTCCGTCTGCTCTTCGAACTCGAGCAGGCCGGTGGAAGCTGCGTTCTCTGCCTCCCCCTCCAGGGCACCCGACCGGGGCTGGGACACCGCGCCTCAGAGTCCGAGAGCCAACCGGAGCTGGGGGCCGTGGCGCCGGGAGACCGGAACCGGGAGGTCGTTCACCCCCTGGATCCGGAGCAGGTACGTGCTGTTGAAGAAGCACTCGACGTTGGTGACGTGGCGGAGGTTGACGATGTAGTGGCGGTGCACCCGCATGAAGCCCTGACGGGCGAGCCGCTCCTCCAGATCATGCAGTCGGAGCCGGGCAATGTAGCGGCCTTCATGCGTGACCACGGCCACCCGGTCGCCATCGACCTCGACCAGTCTGATGTCGTCCACCGGCAGCAGCAGGATCTGGCCCCGGTGGGTTACCGCCAGCCGGTCCTCCAGCGCCCCTCGATCCGGGCTCGTCTCCCGTCTGAGGCGCACCGCCGAGTCGCGGGAGGCCAGTGCCAGCCGCTCCAAAGTCAGGTTGAGGCGGTCCCCCCGGACCGGCTTGAGCAGGTAGTCGAAGGCAGCCAATTGAAATGCCTCGATGGCGTGCTCCTCGAAGGCGGTCACCAGTACCACGGGCACCGGTTGGGGTAATTGGGAGATCACCTGGGTGAGCTGCAACCCGTCCATGCCGGGCATGCGGATATCCAGGAAGAGCACGTCGATCGCTACCGCGGCAAGCAGATCCATGCACTGGCTGGCTCCCTCGGCCTCGAGCACCTCCTTGACTCGCGGCGACTGCTTGAGCAGGTAGGTCAGTTCGCCTCGGGCCGGCGCCTCGTCGTCCACCACCAGCGCCCGGAAAGGAGGCTCCACCGGCTCAGGAGGCCTTCACACCGGGGCGGTACTTGGGGATTCGCACCCTGACCGTGGTCCCTCGGCCTGCCTCGGAGATGATCTCGAGCCCGTGGGACGGGCCGAAGACGTGATTCAGGCGCCGGTCGATGTTCCCCAAGGCACCCTGATGCTCGGCCAGGTCCAGCGCCATCTCCAGCCCCTCCCCGTCGTCATGGACCTCGATCAGACACTCATCGTCCTGATCGTCCGCCTCGATGGTGATCAGGCCCTTGCCCAGCCGTGGCTCAATCCCGTGCTTGACGGCGTTCTCCACCAGGGGCTGGACCAAGAGCGCGGGAACCACCGTGCTCAGCACCTCGGGGTCGATGTTGTAGCGAACCGTGAGTCGGTCCCCGAATCGCGCCTGCTCGAACTTCAAGTACTGGTTGACGTAGACCAGCTCATCGGCCAGGGTCGTGAACTCGTTGCCGGGCCCCCGGAAGGCGCGCCGACTGAAGTCGGCAAACTCGGTGAGCAGGTCACGGGCTCGCTCCGGGTCGGTCCGGACGAAGCTGGTGATGGTGGTCAAGGTGTTGTAGATGAAGTGGGGAGAGATTTGGGCCCGAAGTGCCCGAAGCTCGGATCGCACCAGGGCCGACTGCTGCTGGTCCGCCCGCTGCAGGCGGAGCTGAGTCGCCAGGAGGTCCGCCAGGTCGGTGGCCACGCTCAGCTGGGCCGGCGTCGGCTCGGCCGGATGGTAGGTGACCAGCGCCGCGACCGTCTGATCGTCGACCGTCAGGGGGGCCACCACCGCCACCCGCAGCGGACAGGGGGAGAAGGGATCTCTAGCGTGCAGCCGGACCAGCTGGGTGCGGCCCGAGGTGAGCGCCCGCTGCACCTCCTCAGACTCCTCGGGAAGATGACGGGCGTGGTGGTCGGCGCGGCTGCCGGGTCGCGCCTGGAAGGCCAGCAGGTGGCGGGTGTCATACAGGGAGGCGGCCGGGCCGCCCGACTCTGGGACCAGCGATCGGAGCACCTTGAGGGCAGTTTTCGAGCTCAGCCCCTGGCGGAGGGTGGAGACCGCGGAGGTGGCGAAGGCGAGGGTCTTCAGAGTGGCCCTCTCCTCGACGGTGTTGAAGACCAGCTGTCGCCGCCGCAGCAGCAGATACACGCTCGCCGTCGCCAGCGCGGTGAGACTGATCTCCAGTAGGACCACGGCGAGCCAGGGCATGGGCGGAATCATCCCCTGCCTGCTCGCCCGGTGCAACGGTTCGACCGGTTGCCTGCCAAACTCTGCCGCTCAACCCGGCAATCTGTGCCGTTTGTCGTCCCCGGCTCGCCCTCGGCCCAATTCGCCACTACCCTGCAGCCTGGAGGGAGCCGCGGGAGAGAGCTCCGAAGGGGAACTCTTCGCGCCCGCGGCAGCTTGGAGTTGATTCGGCAGCTAGGAGAAAAACATGACCGTAGACGCCAAGAGGATCGATGCTCTCCAGGAAGAGGGCAGATCGTTCCCGCCTCCTCCCGAGTTTGCGGCCCAGGCCAACGCCCAGCCGGGGATCTACGACCGCAGTCTCGAGGATTTCTGGACGGAGGAGGGGCGCCAGCGAGTGACCTGGTTCAAGCCCTTCGAGAAGCTCTACGAGTGGAATCCTCCCTACGCCAAGTGGTACCTGGGTGGCCAGCTCAACGTTTGCTACAACTGCGTTGACCGGCACGTCGAGTCCGGGCTGGGGGCCAAGGTGGCCTACTACTGGGAAGGCGAGCCGGGTGAGCAGCGGACGGTCACCTATGCGGACCTGCTCAAGGATGTGGTCCAGTTCGCCAACGGGCTGAAGAAGCTGGGGGTGAAGAAGGGCACCCCCATCGGCATCTACATGGGCATGTGCATGGACCTACCCGTGGCGATGCTGGCCTGCACCAGAATCGGGGCGCCATTCACCGTCGTATTCGGTGGCTTCAGCGCCGAGGCACTATCTGGGCGGCTGAACGACATGGAGTGCGAGATCCTGATCACTCAGGACGAAGGCTGGCGCAAGGGCGGCCGGGTGCCCCTCAAGGTCAACTCGGACGCCGCGGTCGCCATGACCCCGTCAATCAAGCGGGTGGTGGTTTCGCGCCGCACCGGCGGTGACGTCCCGATGGTGGCGGGCCGCGACATTTACGTCGACGAGATGATCCAGGAACAGAGCAACGACCCGGCCTCCTGCCCCTGCGAGCCGATGGACGCAGAGGACCTGCTCTACCTGCTCTACACCAGTGGCACCACGGCCAAGCCCAAGGGGATCGTTCACACCACCGCCGGCTACCTGGTCGGGGTGGCGACCACTCACTACTACATCTTTGATATCAAGCCGGAGACCGTCTACTGGTGCGCCGCCGACATCGGCTGGGTCACCGGGCACAGCTACATCCTTTTCGGACCGCTAACCAACGCCACTACCAGTGTGATCTACGAAGGAATTCCCAACTTTCCCAACGAGGAGCGTTGGTGGGAGATCGTGGAGCGCTACAAGGTCAACGTCCTCTACACCGCACCCACCACCATCCGCACCCACATGAAATGGGGACCGCAATACGCACAGAAGCATGATCTGACCAGTCTGCGCCTGCTCGGAACCGTCGGCGAACCGATCAACCCCGAGGCCTGGCTCTGGTACCGGGAGAACGTAGGGCTGGGCAAGACCCCGGTGGTCGACACCTGGTGGCAGACCGAGACCGGGATGATTCTGATCTCGGCGCTACCGGGAATCACCACCTTGAAGCCGGGCTCGGCCACCAAGCCATTTCCCACCGTGAGCGCTGCCGTTTATGACGAGCAGGGCCAGGAGGTCCCCCCGGGGCAGGGAGGCTATCTGGTCATCCGCCAGCCCTGGCCGGCGATGCTGCGCGGCATCTATCGGGACCCGCAGCGGTATGCGGACACCTACTGGAACCGCTTCAAGGACACCTATTTCGTCGGAGACGGCGCGCGCAAGGATGTGGACGGCGACTACTGGCTGATGGGTCGCATCGATGACGTGATGAACATCTCGGCTCACCGCATCTCCACCACCGAGGTGGAGAGTGCTCTGGTGGACCACCCGTCCGTGGCTCAGGCCGCTGTCTGTGCCCGCAACGATGCGCAGACCGGGCAGGCGATCGTGGCCTTCGTCACCCTCAAGGCGGGCCAGGAAGGCTCGGTCGAACTTTTGGCTGAGCTGCGCAATCATGTCGGCAAGAAGATCGGCAAGATCGCGATGCCGGCCAACATCCTCTTCACCCCCGAGCTCCCGATGACCCGCTCCGGCAAGATCATGCGTCGCCTATTGCGAGACGTGGCCGAGAACCGGCCCCTCGGTGACGTCACCACCCTCGCCGACCCCGCCGTGGTGGAGGAGCTGCGCACTCGAGCAGTCACAGAGGAGGGAAAGGAGAACTAGCATCTACGCCGCAGCTCTCTGACCAACTCCGATAGATCGAGTAAATCACAAGGAGAGATGACCAAACCCATGGCTAATTACAATCCCGGGGGTCCCGCACCCATGGCTAATAACAATCCCGGGGGTCCCGCGCCGGTGATGCACACCGCCGAGGCTCCCAACCCGATCGCCGATCCGGCGCCCCTAGGGCTGGCCGGCTTCGGACTAACCACCATGTTGTTGTCGTTCATCAACGCGGGGATCATCGCAGGCGGTGCGACGCTGGCAGTGCTGCCGATGGCCGCCGCCTACGGCGGAACCGCGCAGTTCATCGCCGGCATGTGGGCCTTTCGCCGCGGCAACACCTTCGCGGCTACCGCGTTCACATCATATGGAGCCTTCTGGTGGAGCTACTACCTCCTGGTTGCCGTCTGGCTGAAGGGGGTTCCCGCCGCTGACATCAGCCCCATCGTGGGCCTTTACCTGTTCATGTGGGGAATCTTCACCCTGTACATGTTCATAGCCTCGCTCCACGGAACTCGTGCTGTGCAGGTCGTATTCATCCTGCTGACCCTGACCTTCCTGCTCCTCGCCTTCGGTGCTTGGGGCTGGGGCGGTGGTGGTGGTACCGGCTTCACCCACATCGGTGGCTTCGTGGGAATCCTGACCGCGATCGCGGCGCTCTACACCTCCTTCGCGGACGTGCTCAACGCCACCGCGCGCCGGGTTGTCCTCCCGACCAACTAACCCGCCAAGAGGCAGTTGTGGAGCCCGGGCTGATGAGGCCCGGGCTCTACTTATTTCGTGGGTCAGGGAAGGCCCGGAAGTCCCGGTTCCAGGTGGTTGACATGACCGCTCTTGGGGTGGCCGTCGACTCCTCGCCAGAGCGGCACCAGCACCGCCGCGGCCAACCACATCGCGACCGCGGTGGCGATGAACGGCAGCGCGATGCTGGCACCGAACATCGAACCGGACACTAGCGACGCCAACGCCGCCGCCCCCACCTGAGCCGACCCGTAGAGACCCTGGGCGCGACCCATCTGGCTGGCCGGAACCTGGCGGGAGAGCATCGCCAGCCGCGCCGGCGCGCCGGTGACGGTGAATATCCCCTCGAAGGCGCCGAGGCCGATCAGCCAGGCGGGGTTGGGGAGGAAGGGATAAATGATCGCGAAGCACCCCGAGGCCAGACAGCTGGTGCCAATCAGCCAGCGGTTGTCCACGTGATCCGCCAACCATCCGGCGGGCCAGGAGCCGATGGTGAAGGGCAGCGCAAATAGGGTGAAGGAGAGCCCGATCTCGAGGTCGGAGGCATGCCTGAGGTGCATCAGCAGGCTCCAGACCGTGTCGTACATTCCGATCAGGAGGCCCACCGAGAGGGAGGCGATGGTCACTCCCGCGATGATGGGGTCCCGCCAGAGTGCAAGGGGGGCACGGTCGGTCTCGATATCGGGGTGAACCGGGTTAACCGACGGGAGGGTGACCAAGATCACGGCGGCGACCACCAGAGCTGAGAAGGCGGAAGCCAGAAAGGTCGCCGCCAGGGAGACCTGGAAGAGAGCGGCCCCGATCAGCGGGCCGACCACGGTGCCCGCCATGTTCGCCCCGGTCAGGGAGCCGTAGGCCCGACCGCGCCGCTCGAGCGGCACGAAGTCGGCCACCGCCGCCAGGGCAAGCACCGTGGCGGCGCCGGAAGCGGCACCCTGGATGGCCCGGAGCACGATGAACCACACCGGAGAGGGCGACAAGGCGAAGGCCGCAGTGGCGGCGGCGTAAATGACCTGCGAAACCAGGATCGGCCCCTTGCGGCCGATCCGGTCGGAGAGCTTTCCCACCGGGTATCTGACCGCCAGGCCGGCGGCCCAAAAGACCGCCGTGACCACTCCAATCTCCGCATACGAGGCACCCGCATGCCGCACGAAGAGGGGAAGAATGGGCAGGATCATGGTGGCGCCGAGGGAGTCGGCCACGGTTGCTCCGACCAACCCCCAGAGGGCTAGTCGAGCACGACGGGGATCCATGATCGGGGGAGTCAAGGCGGCACCAAAACACCGGGTCCCTGGCTGGTAGCTCGGGAGGGGCGGGCCCGAGCTCTCCCCGAGCGCGGCGGTAGCCGCGGTGGCGCGAGCCCCGGACGGGGATTCAGCAGGCGCCGAATCAGTAGACTACGAGTTGCACACGGAGGGGTCTTGGATGACCACACCCGGTCAGATTGCTGTCGTACTCATAATGCTGGCGCTAATCGCCGGCGGATCGCTGATCGCTTGGATTTTTCTTTTTCGGTCCGCGGCCAAGACGGAGCGGGCCGAGCCTCCGTCCTCGGACTCCTCGCAGCACCTTGGTGACCATGTCTGATTGACGAATAGGGGGCACCCTGGGTCAGGACACGAGGGCCCCACGCGGGGGATCGACGTCGGCCAGCATCGAGCGGTTGGGGGACGCCGAAACCACCATCGGGATCTACGCGGCGCAGCGATCCCCGTCCACCACTCGCTTCCACACCACTACCCTGCCCTGTCACCGCCCGAGCGAGCCGCTTGGACGACCGATCGTAGTTGGTGCGCGCTCCGATTCCGGAAAGTGCCTGAGCCGGTCCTCGACCGGCTCGCCGAGACGGCCCAGTTCACGCACCGCGCCTGTTGGCGGGCAGCGCAGCACGGTGTGACCGAAAAGCCACGCGAGCGGACTGCTACCCACCCTGATCAGCACCACGGTGGAGATCCGTCGGCGCGTGGTCCGGAGGACCGAGGCAGAGTCCATGCCGCCTGCCTGATTGCAGCTGGAATTGCCGCCGAGGTTAGCTGACGCCGGCGACCGAAAAGTAGCTACTTTTGCTCATGGTTCATGGATTCCACGTCGCACCCTTCCCCACCCGAGTGATCGCATTCGTCGGTGCCGCTTCGCAGGCCGCAATCGTCGGTCCCAACGGTTCGTGGTCAAGTCTGCACCGTGGTGCTGCTGACTCGCGCGCGGCCCGCACTCGCGACGAAAACGACCCGCAAGCGCCGCCAGAGGAGTTCCTGCGCGAGGAGGTGAATTGACTGAAACGGAGGACGGGCATTTCCAATCGAGCACACCAAATCGACGATTCGCGCGATTCGCTGCTTGAGGCTGTCGCGCTCGCGGTCGACCATGGGCAGAGGATGGTCGCTGGGCACGGGGAGTGAACCGGGCTCAGCTGGCTCAATGAGCTTAGGTCGGGTCCGCGGCTTTACCCGAAGGTTGATTTTCCTGGGGGTGGTCTGCAACCCCGCCGGCCGGGGAAGTGATCGGTTGAGCGCAACTTGGAGTAGCAGGCGCAGGGTGGGCGGAATGGCTGCCGTTGGGCAGCAGCCAAAGCACGACCGCCGGGCTAGACCGCCCCAGGACCGGGGCTGTCGGCTCCACCTCGGGCAGCTCCCGAGCGGATTCGGTAGGCCCAACCGGCCCTCCCTGTCCATGGGCAGGTGAACCGGCGTTCCGGTTCACCCGCCCGGGGGAGGTGAAGCTCTAGGGTCAGGCAGAGAGCGGCGGCCTAGCTAGCGGCCGCGAACCCCAGATCCAGGATCCGGACGGCTACCCGATTTCCTTTGATCAAGCGGGCCCCGACCACGACAATTTCGCCGGCGGGGATGGACGAGGGACTCTCCGATGTCGGCTTGACTCCCACTCCGTGGTAATGCCAGGCCTTGGTACGGGTGGCCAGGGTCAGGGTCAACTGAGTTCCGTCCGGCTCCTTCAGCAGCAGCTGCCCGGCACCCAGTGCGCCGCCACTGGAGCTGTCCGAGACAACCTCGCCGGCCAACCGGCGACCCCGAATCAGGGGGTGATGGCGGGCACCAGCGGTGGAGGTCGAGGCGCTGGGACTTGGGGTTCCTGCGGCGGTTGCCACGGTGACTCCGCCGATAATCGCCATGACCGCACCGGCAGCGATGGCAACGCCGCGAGTAATCAGGGTACTCATGATTTGACTCCTTGGTCAGTCGCATGGCAGCACCGACCGCGATCAGTGGTTGTCGCTCACCCCAGCCTAGGTGCGACTGGTGGGCAGAACCTGAATCCTTACTGAGAACGGGGCGGCATCGTGGCCGCGCCGCCTAGCTCCACTCTTCCAGCAGGGCCGCGAACTGGTCGCGGGTCAGCCGGAGTTGCGAGGCGTCCAGGTCCCGGAGCGGAATCCGCGGCAGATGCTGCGCACTGCAGAGGTCAGGAAGCTCAGGATTCACGTAGAGCAACCCGGTCACCACTTCGCCCGACCGGCGTCCCTCGTCGATGACCCGGAGGGCCTCCAAACGGTCCTGAGGGTTGTGGTCGCGCCCCAGTTTGCGGAGGCGCAGGTGGGAGCCGTCGTGCAACTCGACTTCGGTCGCGGTCCCCTCGTCATAGCTGACCTCAACCTCCGCCTGCTGTGGAATGAAGTCGAGGTCCTGCAGGATCAGCTCGTGCTCCTTGACGTACTGATAGCTCTTGGTCGAGCCCTCATGGTCATTGAAGGTGACGCACGGACTGATCACGTCGAGCACGGCGGTGCCCCGGTGCGACAGGGCGGCCCGCAGCAACGGAACCAGCTGGGGACCGTCCCCGGAGAAGCTGCGGGCGACGAAGGAGGCTCCCAGCTGCACTGCCAGTCCGGCAATGTCGATGGTCTCGAGCTGATTCACCGCGCCTTTGCGCAGCACCGATCCCGGGTCGGCGGTCGCCGAAAACTGACCCTTGGTCAGACCGTACACCCCGTTGTTCTCGACGACGTAGGTGCAGTCCACATTACGGCGCAGCAGATGGCAGAACTGTCCCAGACCGATGCTCGCGGTATCGCCATCGCCGCTGATCCCCAGAAACAGCAACTCGCGGTCGGCGAGTGCCGCCCCGGTGGTCACGGCAGGCATGCGGCCGTGGACGGCGTTGAACGCGTGGGCGCGCTCCACGAAATACGCGGTGGCCTTCGAGGAGCAGCCGATTCCGCTCATCTTCGCCAGCCGGAACGGGTCGACGCCATGGTCGTAGAGCGCCTTGACAATGTGATTGGTGATCGAGTTGTGGCCACAGCCCGCGCACAACGTGGTGGCCAATCCCTTGTAGTCGTCGCGGCTGAGCCCCCGGGGATTGGTCTTGACCGTGATCGCGGCCATCAGCCGGTCACCCCGGCGGCGACATGAGTCCGGGGGGCACCCTCTGCAGCAAACTCCTGCTGCCGGATGGCTTCGACCAGGTCCGCCGCGAACAGCGGTAGACCGTCGTAGTGGCGAATCGAGACAAGTCTGGCCGCCAGCTGCGCCCCCAGCTCCACCTGGAGGATCTGCTGCATCTGCCCGTCCCGGTTCTGCTCCACCACGTAGACCCGCGAGTGACCCGCCACAAAGTCAGCCACTGACGAGGCGACCGGCAGCGCCCGCAGGCGCAGATAGTCGGTGGCCAGGCCGCCCGCGGCCAGAATATCCCGCGCCTCCACCACTGCGTGGTGGGAGCTGCCGTAGGCGAGGATCCCCAACCCATTCGCCTGCTCGTCGACGATCGGGGCCGGCAACCTATCCCGCCCGGTCTCCAGCTTGCGGGCGAGGCGGTCCATGACCCGGGTGTAGGTCTCCTCGCTCTCGGTGTAGCGGGCCGCCTCATCGTGGCCCGATCCTCTTGTGAAGTAAGCAGCCAGCGGATGCTCAGTTCCCGGCACCGTCCGCCAGGGAACCCCGTCGCCGTCCACATCGCGATAGCGCTCGAAGCGGACCATCCGATCCAACTCCTCTTTGTGGAGGACCTTCCCCCGGTCGAAGTCCTGGTCCGGGTAGGGGAGCGGCTCGGTCATCCAGAGATTCATCCCCAGGTCGAGGTCGGAGAGGACGAAGACCGGAGTCTGCAGCTGCTCCGCCAGATCGAACGCCTGCTCCAGGAATTCGTAGCACTCCCGGACCGTGCCCGGAAGCAGCACCGGGTGCCGGGTGTCGCCATGGGAGAGGGTGTAGGCAAAGCTGATGTCACCCTGCATGGTCCGGGTGGGAAGTCCGGTGGATGGGCCCACGCGCTGGATGTCCACGAAGACCCCCGGGATCTCCGCGTAGTAGCCGAGGCCCACGAACTCGGCCATCAAGGAGATCCCCGGGCCCGAGGTGGTGGTCATGGCTCGAGCTCCCGCCCAGCCCGCCCCGAGAACCATCCCGGCGGCGGCCAGCTCATCCTCGGCCTGGATGGTCGCGATCCGCCGCTCCCCCGTCTCGGGATCGATCCGATAGCGATCGGCCAGTGCGATGACATGCTCCGCCAGCGAGGAGCTGGGGGTGATCGGGTACCAGGCGAGGACGGTACAGCCGCCCATGATCGCCCCCAACGCCGCCGTCTGGTTGCCGTCGAGCAGGAGCTGACCTGATGTCCGATCCAGGGGGTTCAGGGTCAGCAGGTCGGTCTTGGTCAGGTTGGTCCGGAAGTAGTCCCGACCGAGAGCGATCGCCTCCCGATTGGCCGCGATCGCCTTGGGCTTGGAACGGAACTGCTGGGTGAGCGCGGCCTCCAAGGCCGCGTCAGGGACTCCCAGAATCTCGGCCACCACGCCCACGTAGATAAGGTTGGTCAGGTACTTGCGGAGATCGGGATCGGGAACCGACGCCTTGGCCAGCTTGCCGAACGGCACCGGGTACAGGTGGATCGGCAACCCCTCCTCCAGCTGGGGAGGTCCGAAGGCCTCCTCGTAAACCAGAACGCCGCCCGGCTCAAGCTTGGCCAGATCAGCCTGGAAGGTCGGGCGATCCAGCGCCACCAGGAGGTCGGCCCGGCGCCGTCCGGCCCGATAGCCCTTCGAGGTGGCGCGCAGGTAGAACCAGGTGGGAAGCCCTTCGATGTTGGAGGGGAAGAGGTTCTTGGGCGCGACCGGAATCCCCATCGCGAATACGGCCCGGGTAAGCACCAGGTTGGCCGACTGACTCCCTGACCCGTTGACGGTCGACGCGACCAGATTGAGATCAATGAAACCCGGCTCCGCCAAGGTCTCCTCCTAGTTGACGAGCAACTCCTTACTGTCCCCGAACCATCGTAGTCCGTTCCGCCATCTCATCACTTCCCGGGACCGGATCGCGAGACCCCCGGTCAGCAATTGGTCGGCCCCGGGCGCGCTGGACCTGCGAGCATGGGTCGATGGCGGGTCGGATCCTGGTCGGCACCTGCAACTGGAGTGATCATCAGGAGTTCTATCCGGAAGGCCTGCCGCCTGGCGATCGGCTCGCCTACTACGCCCGCCATTTCCCCCTGGTCGAGGTGGACAGTACCTATTACGGGATCCCACCGCCTCGACGGACCGCCCGCTGGGCGGACAGTACGCCGGAGGATTTCCTCTTCAACGTCAAGGCCTACCGGTCGCTGACTTACCACGAGCGAGAGGGCGGGCAGCCGCGCGAACCGACCCCGGCAGAGGAGAGCCAGTTCGCTGCCTGTCTCGTCCCACTTCGTGAGAGCGGAAAGCTGCGGGCGCTCCATTACCAGTTCCCGCCCTGGTTCGGAGCCTCCCCGCTCAACCAGGATCGGCTGGCCCGACTTCGAGAGCGCCATCCGGACGACCTGCTGATAGTCGAGATGCGGAACCGGAGCTGGGCCGACCCGGAGCGGTTCCGGCAGCTGCTGGACCTTCTTCAGGAGTCGCGGGTCTCCCTTTGCATCGTGGACGAACCCCAGGTGGGCTCGGGCTCCTTCCCGAAGCTGACCGAGGTGACCGACCGGAGACTAGCCGCGGTTCGCTTCCACGGACGCAACGCCCAGACCTGGTACGCCCGCGGGAAGTCCTCCGGAGATCGCTTCAACTACCTGTACAGTGTCGAGGAGTTGCGCCAGTGGGAGGCCGACATTCGGCGCCTGGCCACGGAGGCCGAGGAGGTGCATCTGCTCTTCAACAACAACCGGTCCAACTACGCGGTGGTGAACGGGCTGCAGATGGCCGAGATCCTGGAGTTGAACCTGCCTTCCCCGC
>Ga0307374_10000558_pt1 | contig 71129 bp, 63 predicted proteins | sample OX3MG_FD_202532 | JGI IMG/M metagenome (GOLD analysis project Ga0307374, IMG submission 202532) | Soil microbial communities from Risofladan, Vaasa, Finland - OX-3 | ecosystem: Environmental > Terrestrial > Soil > Coastal area > Acid sulfate soil | place: Finland: Risofladan, Vaasa | collected... | reverse complement strand
CGACCCCTCCCCCCAACCCCCTCCCTCAAGGGGAGGGGGAGAACCTTGCCGTCGCACTCTCGTGCCAACCACTCTCGTGCCCACTACGCGCTCTCGTCCAGCGAGCCGATGAAGTCCTCGAAATCCTTCGCCTCGCGGAAGTTGCGGTACACGCTGGCGAACCGCACATACGCCACCGGATCGAGTTCCTTCAGCGTATCCATCACCAGCTCGCCGACCTGCTTGCTGGCGATGTCGCTTTCGCCCGACGCCTCCAACTGACGCACGATCGAGTTGACGATGCGCTCGATGCGCTCCTCCTGGATCGGCCGCTTGCGCAGCGCGGTGCGGATCGAGCGCGACAGCTTGTCACGGTCGAACGGCACCCGCCTGCCGTCGTTCTTGATCACGGTCAGCTCGCGCAACTGGGTGCGCTCGATGGTGGTGAAGCGCTGGCCGCAATGGGTGCAGAACCGCCGCCGGCGGATCGCGCCGCCGTCCTCGGACGGGCGGCTGTCCTTCACCTGCGTGTCCTCGTTGCCGCAGAACGGGCAGCGCATGTGTGTCAGCCTCCGCGATAGATCGGGAAGCGCGCGCACAGCGCCCGCACGCGCGCGCCGACCGCGCGTTCCGCCGCGTCGTTCGTGCCGTCGTTGGAGCGCGAGAGCCCCTCCAGCACCTCGTCGATCATCTCTCCCACGGCGCGGAATTCCTCCGGTCCGAAGCCGCGCGTGGTGGCGGCCGGCGAGCCCAGCCGCACGCCCGACGTAACCGTGGGCTTTTCCGGATCGAACGGGATGGCATTCTTGTTGGCGGTGATGTGGGCGCGTTCCAGGCTGGCCTCGGCCGCCTTGCCGGTGACCCGCCTGGGGCGGAGGTCGGCAAGCATCAGGTGGCAGTCGGTGCCGCCGGTGACGATCGCCACGCCGCGCGCGATCAACGTCTCGGCCAGCACCTTGGCATTGTCGGCCACCGCCTTCTGGTATGCGCGGAACTCCGGCCGCAGCGCCTCGCCGAACGCCGCGGCCTTGCCGGCGATGACGTGCATCAGCGGGCCGCCTTGCAACCCGGGAAACACGGCGCTGTTGATCCTCTTGCCGATCTCCGGGTCGTTCGCCAGCACCATGCCGCCGCGCGGCCCGCGCAATGTCTTGTGCGTGGTCGTGGTGACCACGTGCGCGTGCGGCAGCGGGGAGGGGAACAGGTCGGCGGCCACCAGTCCGGCGAAATGCGCCATATCGACCATGACATACGCGCCGACCGCATCGGCGACGCGCCTGATCCGGGCGAAATCGATGAACCGTGGATAGGCCGAACCGCCGGCGATGATAAGCTTCGGTGTTTCCGCGCGCGCCAGCCGCTCAAGCTCGTCGTAGTCCAGCAGGCCGTCGTCGCGGCGCACGCCGTACTGGATGGCGCGGAACCATTTGCCGGAGAGATTCGGGCCCGCGCCATGCGTCAGGTGGCCGCCGGCGTCGAGGCTCATGCCCAGGATCGTGTCGCCCGGCTTCAGCAGCGCGAGAAACACCGCCTGGTTGGCCTGCGCTCCGGAATGCGGCTGCACGTTCGCGAAAGCACACTGGAACAGCGTCTTCGCCCGGTCGATGGCGAGTTGCTCGGCCACGTCCACATAAACGCAGCCGCCATAGTAGCGGCGGCCGGGGTAGCCCTCGGCGTATTTGTTAGTGAGGACGGAACCCTGCGCCTCCAGCACCGCGGCGGAGACCAGGTTTTCGCTGGCGATCAGTTCGATGCCGTCCTGCTGGCGGTGCAACTCGGCGCCGATGGCGGCGGCGAGGTCCGGGTCGGTCTCCGCCAGTGGGGCGGCGAAAAAGCGGTCCAGGCTGGCGGCGGGGCGTTGTTCGTTCATGGCTGGTGGCCGGAATGTTGCCTGCGAGGTCTGTAGCATGGGGTTTGGGAGGGCGGAACGGGCGGAATTGGCCCAGGGCAGTCGCGGAGGTGCATTGTCGGGCGGGTTCCGTCGCCGGTGGCGCGCACCAGGCCGACGAATGGCCCGAAAACCGCCGCGCCGATGGTACGAAAACCGGGCAGAGTGTGCGAACCAATGGCGCCCGGGCACGGCTGCCCATCGCGGCGCAACCTGGGACGGAGAGAAGAAATGGGCTTTGGCGAGGCGGCTGACGGCAACGGTTTCAGCGTTGCTTACCTGGTGCTCAGCGGCACGACGACGGCGGCGCGCTGCCCTGAACTGTTGCGCGGACTGGTCGGGCTGGGCTTTGCCACCGTCATCGCGCTGCCGACGCCGAACGCCGCGCGCGTGATCGCGCCGCGCGATCTCGCGGAGGTTGATGGCGTTCAGGTCGTCGAGTCGTATTTCGACCTGGCGATCCGTCCGCGCCCGCCGCGCGGCGTGGTGCTGTTCGCGCCATGCAGCTTCAACTCGCTCAACAAGCTCGCACAGGGCATCGCCGACAATCTGGCACTATCCGTGGTCGCCGAGGCGATCGGCCGGCGCACGCCGGTGCTCGTGGCACCGTCGCTCAACCAGCCGCTGCTGGACCACCCGCGGGCGCGGGCGTCGCTGCGGACCTTGCCCGCCTGGGGCGTGACGATCGTGCCGCCGGTCGATGCGGGCGAGGGACCGCGGCTCGCACCCTCCGCCCAATTGCTCGACGCGGTGCGTCCCTATGTGCGGCGAGGCTGACGTCAGTGGCAATCCCGGGGAGATGCGGGAGCCGGCGGAGTTCGACCCGCGCCGCCCGAATTGCATCCGCCGGAACAGCGCGTTCTTCACAACGAACTGGCACAACGAACTGGCGGTGCAACGCGGCGAGTCTGGGCAACGCGATGCGGCCGCCGAGCAGCGTTGCAAGGGAGTGGTGGGCCGCAAGGATCGGATAAATCATGCCGCCGGGCGGCAGCGGGGGTGCCTGAGGCACCGAACGCGGCCGCCGGCGGTCCGCCGTTTCCACCGACCCCGGATTTGCTCTAGGCTCCCCGTCAGCCGGGGCGGCCCGCCAGCCCTCCCCGGGCAAAAACCGGTGCAACGGCAACCACAGAGGAGTCGGCCATGCTGTCACGCGAGGAGAACGAACTCGTCACCCGGGTCGGGGCGGGAACCCCCATGGGCGACACAATCCGCCGTTACTGGATTCCCGCCCTGCTCTCGCGCGAAATCGCCGAGCCCGACGGCCCCCCCGCCCGCGTCCGTCTGCTCGGCGAGGACCTCGTCGCCTTCCGCGACAGCGACGGCCGCATCGGATTGCTGGACGAGCTCTGCCCGCACCGCCGCGCGTCGCTGTTCTTTGGACGCAACGAGGACTGCGGCCTGCGCTGCGTCTATCATGGCTGGAAGTTCGACGTCTCCGGCGCCTGCCTCGACATGATGAACGAGCCGGAGGAGAACGACTTCAGGCACAAGGTGCGCCTGACCGCGTATCCGACCGCCGAGCTGGGCGGCATCATCTGGGCCTATCTCGGCCCGGTGGAGCACATGCCGCCGCTGCCGAAATTCGCCTGGACGCAGGCGCCGGAATCGCATCGCCACGTCACCAAGGTGATCCAGGAGTGCAACTGGCTGCAGGGGCTTGAAGGCGGCATCGACACCTCGCACGCGCCGATCATGCACCGCTTGCTCTCGGAAACATCCACCCGCGGCGGCTTCAAGCCGTCCAGCCCGTTCGTGCGCGGCAAGGCGCCGAAGCTGGTGGTCGATATCACCGACTACGGATACCAGTACGCCGGCATCCGCCCGCTCGGCGACAGCGAGATGCACATCCGCACCTACCAGTTTATTCTCCCGTTTCACCAGATCCGCCCGTCGAAGTCGGAGACCGGGCTGCCGCTCGACGCCGGGCATATCTGGGTGCCGATCGATGACGAGACCACCGCCGTGTACAACTGGGGCTATTGCCCGAACGGTCCGCTGGGCGAGGAAGACCGGCTGGAACGCGGCCTCGGCAACGGCCCGCTGCACGTCGATCCGGTGACGTTCCGTTCGAAGCCAAACCGCGCGAACAACTACATGCTGGATCGTCTGGTGCAGAAGGAGGAAAGCTACACCGGCATCGACGGCATCAACGTGCAGGACCGCGCGATCCAGGAGAGCATGGGGCGCGTCGTCGATCGCTCGAAGGAGCATCTGGGGCCGGCCGACAAGGCGATCATCCAGGCGCGCAAGCTGCTGCGCCAGGCGGTGAAGACGGTTGAGGCCGGCGGCAATCCGGACGGCACCAGCACCAGCTACTATTCACTGCGCGCGCACGAAGCGATACTGCCGCGCGACGCCGATTGGCGGCGGGAGATGACGCCGGAGATGCAGGCGGAGGCGATCCTGCAGACGGTATGACGGCTCCGTAACACCTCTCTCGTTTCGCGGGAGAGGTCGGGGCGCGCGAACGCCGAGGGTGAGGGGTGATGCACGGACGGTCTGTGCAGTACGCCCTTCACCCGCGTCGCCCAGCTTCACGCTACGCACCGCGTATTCCGTCGCGACGCGCACGGCCTCGATCATGCTGACCGCGCTTGCCTTGCCGGTGCCGGCGATGTCGAACGCCGTGCCGTGATCCACGCTGGTGCGCACGATCGGCAAACCCAGTGTCACGCTTACGGTCTTCTCGAAGTCCATCATCTTTGCCGCGATGTGCCCCTGGTCGTGGTAGAGCGACAGCACCGCGTCGTAGCGGCCGATGCGGGCCATGTGGAACACGGAATCCGCCGGCACGGGGCCGCCGACCTGCATGCCCCCGGCGCGCGCTGCAGCGTAAGCGTCCGGTCGGCCCCGCCTGTGGGTTTGCCGTAACGTGTGGCTATGATCCGGCTCAGGCAGCCTCACTGGGCTAGCGGGGGCAGCGCCGGGCTCGGCTGGTTCGAAGCGGCCACAGCGATTGCTGCGTGGTGCCATGATGCTGGACGCCGACGACCTCACAGGCCAGGCGCGGAAGATGCGCCTCCAGCGCTGCCCGGATATGGGAGCGACGGCCGCCAATGATTACGTTGTGCGCAGCAGCACGACATGCTGCTCCCGGGCGGGACGCTTCTCGTGGCCATCCGTCAGGCCGAAGCGGCGGCGCACGTAGAACAGTACTGCCTCGCGCACTTTAAGCAGCAGGCGCTGCCGCGCATCCATGCCGTAGTCGCGGGCGATGACCCGACGCTGGTGCGGATCGAGTCCGGGATGCGGCGCGACCTCTAGCGTGACCAGGCGGTTCCAGGCGGCATCCTCCGCGGGGTGGCGGTGCCAGGCGCCGGCCTCGGTGACGCGCGACAGCCGGGCGATGACGAAGTCCTTGAACGCGTCGTCACCGGCGTCGTGGGCGCGGACGTGCCAGCGGAAGCCGTCGAACACCAGCGCGTGGGGTGACAGCACGCGCCGGTGTTCGCCCGGCCGCTGGAAGGAGACGTAGCGCGCGCCGACCGCGCGGCGGTCGCGGATGGCGGCGAGGACCGGGCGCAGCACTGCGGCATCCACCGAGCGTTCCGGCAGTTCGGCGATGGCCAGCGGGGGGATGGAGGCCAGTGTGGAGTCGCGCGGATCGAGGTGGTTCTCGGCGATCAGCCGGAGTTCGCGGAGCAGTCGGGTAGGGTCGGCTTCGTGCGGGAGGAAGGTGGGGTTGGCGCGGTAGCGGCGGGCGACGGTGTCGTAGGCGAAGCCGTCGGGGCAGGCCTCCTTGAGGCGGGCGAGGTCGGCGGTGGCCTGGTTGGCGGAGACGCCGAACCGCCGCATCAGGTCGTCGCGGTTGATCGTGCCGTCCCAGTAGAGACGGCGCGCGGCGAAGGCGACACGCTGCTCCACGCTCCAGCGGAGGGTGGATTGGGGGGTGGGGTCCGGTTCGGGCGATTCGGGCATGGCGCTATGGGTGGCATAGTGCGGGGGGTTTTGGTAGGCACATTTTGTGGATTGACTGGCGGGGGTTGGGGCAGCGCCGCCAGGCGATGTGCGGTGTGATGATGTTGCTGGGTGAGGTTACTGGATGTGCCATGTTACGCCGTAGCCTGTTGATCGCGGATTTTGCACAGATGTGGCCGCCATGATTGCGGGATAGTCATGGTTCGTCAAATCCGGCTGATACGCGGTTGTTCCAAAAGTCGCCCAAAAATCGCCCTTGACTCGCCGGGCCGACCCAGTTTGTATAGGCACATTAACTGTGTGAATAGGGGGTAGCGGCCATGCTGAACCTGCAGCAGCTCGATGAGGCGGTCGATAATGCGGCTGCGTTCCGGCGGCGTCGCACGTTGCAGCCGGCAGGTGGTCGCGGCGACAAGATCTTTCCACCGACCTATCCCGGCGAGGGCCGGAATGCCCCACCACGGCACGTCTTCGAACGGCGCCGTATCGATGGTCGGGAAGTTGTCTGCGTGCTCATCGACAGCGTGCAGTCCCAGGCCAATCGGCTGGAGGAGGCGCTGTTGGTGTCCGCGAAATCGGGGCATATCGCCCTGCCGCGGCTGGTGGTCGATTTTCCCTCAAGCGGGCTCAATGCGGTGCCCGAGATCAGCTCGCTCGAAGCGCCGCACCGGATTTACGATGCGATCCTGCGCGACTCGTTGCTCGACGACGTGGTGTTCCGCGAAAGCGAGATCGGGCGACGGATCCGCCAGGCGACGATGCACGACGCGACCGCCATCCTGGAGGTATCGCCCACAGCCCTGCTGTTTGGTGCCTGGAATTCCACTGGGGAGGGCGGTGGTCTCGGCGCGAAATTCGCACGTGCCATTGTCAGCGAGATCATCGGCGTCGATGTCCCGGTTGAACAGCCAATCACACCGGGGGCGGGGGCCTCATTTGAGGTCTCGAATGGCCGTGTCGTTCGATACAGAGTGGAGCCTGCTGCCGGTCAGGGTGCCGCAATGACGGGTGAGCTACAGACCGCTGGACGCCGAACCGGCAGCCGGATCGATCCGCTTGGCATCGTCAGATCCGTCGAAGTCTTCAAGAGCGACACCAACTGGGACACCTCCGAAAAGGCGGCAGGCAGTAAATCCAAGAAGGTCCGGCCGTCCGAAATCAACCACGGCAACATCGCCCCTTCCGTGCAGGCACTTGGCGTAACCTGCGACTATGCGCAGCAGACGGCCGTGGTCACGCTGGCCGGCCTCCGGCGCCTGGGCTTCGGCGCCGACGCGGGGCGCAACCGCGCCGCGCGAGCCTATCTCGCAGCACTTGGCCTGCTTGCCTTGGTGGAAGCCGACGTGCAGGGCTATGCGTTGCGATCACGTTGCGACCTCGTCTGCGACGGCGATGCGCCGATCGAGTTGGTGCGCTTCGACGGCAAGACGGAACCGGTCGCCCTCGATCTTGATGCTGCCCGCAGCATGCACGCCGCCGCCTACGACACCGCAAAATCCGCCGGATTCAATTTTGCAGACAAGCCCATCGTGCTGAAACCGCAAGACAAGCTTGTGCACATCGTGCGGATGAGCCAGCGGAAGGCGATGGACGACGCCGGCGGACCGGACGAGGGCGCCTGAATGTTGGTCCTTGATATCGAGTGGCTGCTCGGCGTGTGTTTTGCGGCACGTGCACCGTCCGATGCCGCACCCGACTGGCCGCCACAGCCCGATCGCGTCTTTTCGGCGCTGATCGCCTCCTGGGGTGCGCGCGGTGAACGGCAGGAGGAGCGCGCTGCGCTGGAGTGGCTGGAGACTCAGCCGGCGCCCGGCATTGCGGCGGTTCCGCACACAAGACGGGCAACTGCCACGACGTTTGTGCCGCCCAACGACGCGGCGATTACGGACATCCGTATCCTGCCGGACCGCCGACGGCGCCAGCCGCGTCAATTCCCCGCTGCAACGCTGCACGGTGGCTCGGGTGAGCCACACCTTCGGATTACATGGCAATCGGACCCGTCGCCCAACCGGCTGGCGGCGCTGCGCGCGCTGGCGCAGGACACGTCCTATGTCGGCCATTCCAACTCGCTGGTACGCTGCACCTTCTCCGAACAGGAGCCGGAACACAAGGCGGATCTCCTGCCGGCTGGAACAACTGCCGCGCCATATCCCGGACGGCTGCGCGAATTGGCGGCACTCTATGCGCGCCACATCGCGACGGCAGATGCAAATGCACGGCCGCATCCGGCATTGCTGCCCGATGCGAAGCCAGTTGAAACAGCGTCCGCACCCGGCAGTGTGTTCGGCAAGCGTTGGGTCGTGCTGCGGTTCGTCGACGGCGATTGCCCCGACCTGCGCGCCGCCGCCGTGGTCGGCCGCAGAATGCGTGAGGCACTGATGTCGGTCTGGCCCGACGCGATCCCCGAATGGTTGAGCGGCCACGCCCCCGACCGCTCGCCGACCCGGGAGCCGCATCTCGCGGTGATTCCGCTCAGCGATGTGGGGTTCGCCCATTCGGACACCGCACGGCAATCCTGGCACGGCATGGCGCTCGTGCTGCCGCGCAAGATCGAAGCGATGTGGACAGGGACCGATACCCCGGAGGTGTACGCCAACCGCCAGACGCTGGAATCGGCGTTGTCTCCCGAGCAAACCGACGGTGTGTTGGTATTGCTCCTCGGAAGACTCGGCAAATGTCACCTTCGCGTGGTCGCAGCACCCGAGAGCAGCGGGCTTAGCAGCCTGCGTCCCTCACGATACCTGCAAGAGAGCAGGCTTTGGTCCACCGTGACCCCCGTCGCCCTAGACCGTCACCCCAAGAGCGATCAGCCGCGGGAGGAGACCGCCGCAATCATTCGGGAGAGCTGCACGCGCATCGGCCTTCCTCCGCCCGAGGTTGTGCACGTGCATAAGCACGCCGCGATCGCCGGCGCGCCCTCGGCGTGGCCGCCCGGCGGGGCACCGCATTGGACGGGCTGGGCGCGGCCGGGGCCGCTCGCGGATCGGCCGCTCACCCATGCGACGTTACGCTTCAAGGATAAAGTAGCCGGTCCGGTCATCCTGGGCTCCGGACGGTTTTTCGGACTTGGGCTGTGCCTGCCGGTCGCGGAGCGCGCAGGATCATGACCTTGCACCTGGACGATTTTGGCGCGGTCTTCGGCGCAATCCATTCCCCGCCGCCTGCCGCCGCCGATGGCGCAGACGGTGATGCGGTGCGACCCCCCGTGTCCCCGTTCACATGGCAGAGGCGGTTGCTGCGCAGGGTCGTCGAGAAGGGTTGGCCGGATATCATCGACGCACCAACCGGCGCCGGCAAGACCGCGGTGCTCGACATTGCGCTGTTCCATCTGGCGCTGGCGGCAAGCGGCGCGCAGTGCTCGCCCGCGCCACGCCGGATTGTGTTTGCCGTGGACCGGCGAGTCATCGCCGATCAGGCGTTCAACCGCGCGTGCAAGCTGAGCGACGCGCTGGCCAACCCGATGGACCATCGGGTGAAAGCGATGGCTGAGGCGCTGAAAGCCACGGCAGGTGGCGATGCGCCCCTGCACGTCGAGGTGCTGCGTGGCGGCATGCCGCGGGAAGACGAGTGGGCGCGCAGCCCGATCCAACCCACCATCCTGTGCACCACGGTCGATCAGCTTGGCTCCCGGCTGCTGTTTCGCGGCTTTGGCGTGTCGCCGAGCATGGCGCCGATCCATGCCGGTCTGTTGGGCGAGGATGCGCTGCTGCTACTGGACGAGGCACATCTGTCGAAGCCGTTTCAACAAACCCTGAATCGAGTGAAGCACTGGCGAGAGCAGCGTCCGCGAAACGAACTCGCGCGGCCCTGGGCTTTCTGCACCCTGACGGCGACGCCGCGCCGCGCCGAGGGCTGCGTCTTCCGTCTGTCGGATGCGGAGAAGGCCGAAGAACCAGTCAAGAGGCGTCTCACCGCCGCGAAAACAGCCGGACTGGAGCCGTGCAAGGAGCCAGCAGGTTCGTCCGGGCACGTCGAGGCGTTCGTTGCGGCGGCGCAGCAGCTTATGCGGCAGTGTGCGAGTGCGGCGCCGAGCGTTGCCATCATCGTCAATCGTGTCGCGCTCGCCCGGTCGGTGTTAAAGGCGCTGCAAAATCTATGGCCGCCGCTGCAAGATGAGGCGCAGACAGACTGCGCTATCCTGCTGACTGGACGCGTTCGGCCGGTGGAGCGCGAGTCCCTGCTGCACGATCATGAGCGGCGGCTTACGTCGCAAGGCGGCGATACCGAGACGCAGGCTGCGGCGGAACCGCCGACCGGGCGGCTGTTCGTGGTGGCGACGCAGTGTATCGAAGCCGGCGCCGATTTCGACTTTGACGCGATGGTGACTCAGATCGCGCCGCTGGACGCGCTGCGCCAGCGTTTCGGCCGACTCAACCGGCTAGGACTGCGGGATCACGGACCGGCGATCATCATCGCCGCGCGAGACGAGATCGCGCGCGGCAATGACGACGCGTTGTACCGGGGCACGTTGAAGGAGACCTGGGATTGGCTGTCGGCGCATGCCGCCGCCGCGCCGGCGCGTGGCAGGCCGTCGATCGAGATCAACCCGCAGGCCTTCGAAACGCTGGTGAATGCCGATCTGGTCGCTGCATCGCGCTGCGTCGTTGAAGCCAAGGACGCCCCGGTGCTGCGCGCGGCTGACGTGGCATTGCTCGGGATGACCAATCCCAGGCCGCAGCCCGATCCCTATCTGCCGCTTTTCCTGCATGGCGAACTCACCATCGACACCGACGTGTCGATCGTCTGGCGCGCCGACTGCGAGATCATCGCATCGTTGCCCGAAGGTTTGTCGCGGACGACGATTGCGGAGACGGCGGCGGGGATTGTGGCCTGCCAGCCGCCCGTCCCTGGTGAGGCGCTGCGTGTTCCGGTCTGGGCCGCGCGCACGTGGCTGATTGAATCGAGCGACGGTGCAGCCGACGTCAGTGACGCCGAAACCGAACGCGATCCCTCCCACGATTGGACGACCGGTGGCCGATGGGCGCTGCGCTGGCGTGGTCCTGATGACAAGGAGCCGGAACTGGTACGCGCCGCCGAGCTGCGGCCCGGGGATGTGATCATCGTGCCGTCGAGCTATGGCGGGTGCGATCGGTTCGGCTGGGCGCCTGGCAGTGAAGCGCCGGTGGTCGATATCGCCGATGCAGCGGCGAAGCGATACGCGTCGAGGCGCTTCTCGCTACGGCTGCATCCAGCGTTGTGGAAGGGGCCGGACTGCATCGCCTGGAAAGATGCCTGGCCGCAACTGCAGGAAGCCGCGGCAGCGGACAATGCCAATGGGCTGATCACTGCGTTGCGTGAGATGATGGAGAATCAGGAGGCCGTTCCGCGGCACGTGCACCGTGCGGTAGAGGCATTGGTGCAGTCCCACGACACGTCGCCTGCTCGAAAGCGCCGCGTCGAGCTCCCCTACGACGCGAACCAGGATGGCCAGCTCCCGTCCGGCGCGGTGCTGATTGCGCCGTATGGCATCGGCGCACGCGATCGGCGCCGAAAGCCCGCCTCTCCCAGCACCGAGGACGATCAGGCCGGCTGCTTTGCCGATGGATCGGTATCGCTCGCACGGCATACAAGCGACGTGGTGAAGCAGGCCGATGCTTTCGCAGCCGGGCTTCGCCTGGTGGACAGGCTGAAAAAGACAATCGCCTTCGCCGCGCAGCAGCATGACGCCGGCAAGGCGGACGACCGCTTTCAGGATTGGCTGCGGGGACCGGATACGCCGCGGGGTGAATTACTGGCTAAGAGTGGCCGATCGCGTGGCCGTGCCGCTGAACAGGCCGCGCGTGCCGCTGCCGGGGTGCCTGCGGAATGGCGGCATGAAGCGCTGTCGGTGCGCATTGCCAGACAGCACCTCGGTGCGGCGGGCGCGGACATCGACCCGGCGCTGGCGCTGTATCTCATAGGCACGCATCACGGGCATGGGCGGCCCTTCTTCCGGCATCGTGATCCGTGGGACGCGCATGCCCGGCGGCTGGCGGGCGTGACGCTCGCCGCCGGGCCCGGCCCGGAGCGGTTGGATTTCGAGTGGGAAGGCCGCGATTGGGCCGAACTGTTCGCCGGGCTGCAAGCTGAATACGGGCCATGGGGTCTCGCGTTCCTGGAGGCCGTGCTGCGCCTGGCCGATCACCGCGCGTCGGAGAGCGAGGCATGAGTGATACGACAAAGCACCGCCTCGCCGGCCTGGAGCCGGACAATCTGCTGGCGTTTCTGGCGCTGCTCGGCGCGTTGCGCGCGCTTGATACCGCGCGGCCGGAATGGCGGGCGCGGGCGTATTGGGATGTGGGCACGCCGCCGTTGCGGCCGGTGCTGACGCTCGCCGTTCCGCAGACCGGGGACGCTGTCGCAACCGCAGCAGCGGAGGGTGCCGCCACGCTGGCCCGTTCGCATCGGTTCGAACGCAACGATCTCAACTATCCGCGGCCCGAGGCACGTGATCTGCTCACCGAGGAGCAGGGCGAGCAGAGATCGGAACTGCTGGACGCACTGATGAGCGACGGTGCGACGCGCGAGGACGAATCGATCTGGCCTACGCCGCTGTGCTTCCTGTTCGGCCAGGGGCATCAGCACTTCCTGGCCCGGTTGGTCGACATTCCAGCGGGACGCCTGCCGGCGAAGCTGGCCAAGACGCGCCGGCCGCCCGACCTCAACGCGCCAGACTTCATTGCCCGCACGCTGTTCGCACCGTGGACTCGCAACGATCCGACCGACGGGCTGCGGTGGGACCCGGCGGAGGACCGGCGCTATGCGCTGCGGGCCGACGATCCCTCCGGCGATCCGGCCGGCATGCAGCACGGCGCCAACCGTCTGGCCGCCGTCGGGCTGCCGGTGCTGTCCGGGGCCGTCGTGCGCCGGCGTGGCGAGACGCGGTTCCTGAACGTCGCGACCAGTTACGGCGGGGAGGGCGGTATCCGGATCACCTGGCCGATCTGGACGGTGCCGGCACGTCTGCACGGCATCCGCTCGCTGCTCGCGCATCCGGCGCTGGCGGGTGACGCGAAGGAGATCGGCAAGCTGGCGGCGCAGGGTGTGGCGTTCGCCTTCCGCGCCCAACGGATATCGGTGGGGAAGTTCTTCAATGTCACCCTGGCGCAGCGGGTCGGGTGAAACGCGGGCGATGGTGCGGCCAGTGTCGCACCATCGCCTAGTGGATCAAATCAGCGAGAGTTGCTCTGCCTCAGGGAAGCGCCGACCACTCAGTACCTCAGCGATGCGGCCCGGATTCACCCGAAAAGCGGCAGCTATACTGTGGATGGCCTCGCCCAGTCTGCGTCGTTTCCATACTTCTATGGCGTCCGGTAGCGTAAGCGGAGGAGACATCGGCGCCGAACGAGGGGCCTTTGGCCGCGATTGCGACCTCCCCTTGCGGCCTGGGCCGGCGGGTTCGGAATCGCGCAGCGTTGAGGTTGGTGCTGAGGGTGGGTTTTCTTTACGTGGTGATAAGGACATAGGAAGCCTCTCCATTAGAAAGGCAGCTTGCCAAACACGCAAAAACCACTACTTTATCAATGTAGTCGTAAAGGTCCGCGCAACCAAAGCTGCCGTGATCTGGCTTCGAAGGGCCGCACCTGCCAGTGCGGCCCTTCTCGTCTGGCGTGCTTTTGATGGTGTAGGCAGACCGGTTTGTCAAGAGAAATTCGGTTGGCGTGGTCTTCCCACTGCCCATCTGAAGCTCATAACAGGTGACAGGTCGCTCGGGCGTCGCTACCATTGCGTTGCTGGCTGGGCGGCCACATTGAAGGTGAGCCTCGGAAGGCCAGGTAGAACAGCATTTGCTGTCTTCCGCCCGGCCAGCACCTCCTGCGCGCGCGGCCGCATGCGGGGCGCTCGATGACAGACTCCCCCGCGCCCGGCCAACTCACCTTCGACCTCCCCGCCCCGCCCGTCACCGGCGACACCCCGCTCGTCCCCGCCCGCATGGTGAACGAGTTCGTGTATTGCCCGCGCCTCGCCTACTTGATGTGGACGCAGTCCGAGTGGTCCGACACCGTCGATGGCCGCCGCGTCCACGCCCGCGCCGACCGCCCCGGCCCACCGCTGCCCTCCCCCGACGCCATCGCCGCAACCGAGCCCACCCTCACCACCCGCGCCGTCACGCTGTCCTCCGCCACGCTCGGCGTCATCGCGAAGATCGACATCGCCGAAACGGAAGACGGCGCCGTCACCCCGATCGACTACAAACGCGGCAAGCGCCCGCACATCCCGCAGGGCGCCTACGACCCCGAGCGCATCCAGGTCTGCCTGCAAGCCCTGCTGCTGGAAGAACACGGCTACCGCGTCGCCGACGCCGCCATCTGGTACGCCGAATCCCGCGAGCGCGTGCGCATCACGCTCGACGACGCCCTGCGCTCCGCCGCCCGCACCGCGGTGCACGAACTCCGCCTGCTCGTCGCGCAGGGCCGCATCCCGCCGCCGCTCACCGACAGCCCGAAATGCCCGCGCTGCGCCCTGGTGGCAATCTGCCTGCCCGACGAGGTCGCCGCGCTGCAAGGATCTTCCCTCGCGCCGCGCCCCATCGCCGTGCCCGCCGACGAGGCGCTGCCACTGGTCGTGCAATCGCAACGCGCCCGCATCAACAAGGAAGGCGAAACCCTCAAGATCACCGATGAAGAGCAAGGCGAGACGACGGTGCGGTTGATCGATGTGTCGGACGTGGTATTGTTCGGCAACGTCAACATCACCACCCCCGCGCTCACCGCGCTGCTGGAGCGCGAGATCCCGGTGACCTTCCTCAGCTATGGCGGCTGGTTCCGCGGCATCGCGCACGGGCTCGGCCATCGCAACGTGGAGCTGCGCACCGCGCAGTACCGGCAGAGCTTCGACAACGCGTTCTGCCTGCGCTTCGCCCGCGACCTGGTGGCGGCGAAGATCGCCAACCAGCGCACCATCCTGCGCCGCAACGGCCGCGACGACGCGGAACGCGGCCTGGCGCTCGACCGCCTGTCCGCCGCGCGCAAGGTCACCGGACGGGCCGCCTCGCTGGGCGAATTGCTCGGCTTCGAGGGCGATGCCGCCGCCGTGTACTTCCGCGCCTTCGCCAATCTGCTGTCGCCGCCGAAGCAGGCCGGCGCGGCGGAGGCGCTGGCGTTCAGGTTCGACGCACGCAACCGCCGTCCGCCGATGGATCCGGTGAACGCGATGCTGTCGCTCGGCTACGCCATGCTGGCGCGGCACCTGACCGTCGCGCTGGCCTCGGTCGGGCTGGACCCGTATCGCGGCTTCTACCATGCGCCGCGCTACGGCCGCCCGGCGCTGGCGCTGGACATGATGGAGCCGTTCCGGTCGATCATCGCCGATTCGGTGGTGCTGTCGGTGGTCAACACCGGCGAGATCGGCGCGGGCGATTTCGTCGTGGCCACCACCGGCACCGCGCTGACCGCCACCGGTCGCCGCCGTTTCATCGAGGCGTTCGAGCGCCGCCTGTCGCAGGAAACCACCCATCCGCTGTTCGGCTACCGCCTCAGCATGCGCCGCCTGCTGCTGGTGCAAGCCCGTCTGCTGTCCCGTTTCCTGCTCGGCGAGCTGCCGGTGTTGCCCCATCACCTGCCGCGGTGAGGTGACGCGGTGAGCGACGATCGCCTGATCATCGTGACCTACGACATCGGCGATCCGCGGCGCGGGCGCCGGGTGTTCAAGTGCATGCACGGCTATGGCGAGTGGCTGCAGCTCTCGGTGTTCCAGTGCCGGCTGTCGCCGCGCCGCCGGGCCGAGATGGAGACGCGGCTGCGGGAGCTGGTGAAGGCGGGCGAGGACCACGTGCTGCTGATCGATGCAGGTCCCGCGGAACGGACGAAGCTGGCGGTCGCGAGCATCGGCAAGAGCTTTGCCGGCATCGAGCGTCAGGCTGTCGTGATTTAGCTGGGTCTTTGTGTTATGTCATGCCTGCGGCTCGCCGGGTGGATTCGAGAGGCTCGGTGCGGCGCCAACCCCGGCACCCGCTCGATCTCCCATAAGTGGCTGAAACTGCGGCGTTCTTTGACAATCGAATATGGCCGGCCTTCGCGGTCGGCGATGGTTCGGCGGGGGGGCCTTGGCACCGCTCGAAATTCCCGCTGGAATGCCTGCACCGACAACGGCTTGCGAGCCGGCAGTTTCCGCGGCACATGTGCCGCGGCCTCATTGAAGCCCTTTGCGACAAGCCCAGGGCCTCCCGGATCTGCCGCAGGTTTCCGCGGCACATGTGCCGCGGCCTCATTGAAGCCGGGTAGTAGATCGCTCCCTGGACGCCTTCGGCGCCCATGTTTCCGCGGCACATGTGCCGCGGCCTCATTGAAGCTATCGCCTCCCCCCAGCGGTGCCGACCCCTCCACGCGTGTTTCCGCGGCACATGTGCCGCGGCCTCATTGAAGCGATCCGAAGACCTGGTTGGGCGAGGTCACCACCGGCCACGTTTCCGCGGCACATGTGCCGCGGCCTCATTGAAGCTGACGATCCCGGAAATCGAAGCGCCCCGCATCCCAGGTTTCCGCGGCACATGTGCCGCGGCCTCATTGAAGCGCGCTGGCCCGTAAAGGAGAAAGGCCAGCTTCTTTGCGTTTCCGCGGCACATGTGCCGCGGCCTCATTGAAGCCTAAGCTTATTTTGTATATAGCGCGACCGCACACGAGTTTCCGCGGCACATGTGCCGCGGCCTCATTGAAGCACTCCGAAGATCCCCGCCTTGATCGCCTCGATGGTCGCAGTTTCCGCGGCACATGTGCCGCGGCCTCATTGAAGCATTTGTGGGGAAGGATACAATTGATGCGACGCTTTGTAGTTTCCGCGGCACATGTGCCGCGGCCTCATTGAAGCGGGAAAACGCTTCGGGGAATGTTCCTGCCAACACAAACGTTTCCGCGGCACATGTGCCGCGGCCTCATTGAAGCACCAGGCTCGACCTTGTAGTAACACCCCACTGACGCGTTTCCGCGGCACATGTGCCGCGGCCTCATTGAAGCAGTGCAGCGATGCGGGGGCGAGCCATGACATAAACGGGTTTCCGCGGCACATGTGCCGCCGCCTCATTGAAGCGACGCGGGCGAAAATCCGGGTCTGCAACGTGGCGCCGTTTCCGCGGCACTTGTGCCGCGGCCTCATTGAAGCGCTGGAAGACGTCGCGCGCCCGCTTCCCGACACCACCACCGAACTTTCCCAGCCAGGCACAGAGCAGACGACGGTCATCGCCGACTGCTCCCCGCCGTTGTGCAACCGGCCGGCGGCGGCCGGAGCGCCGCGCCGGTTACGGCCACGCCACCAGCGGCGGCAGGCTCATCAGGATCGCCTCGACGTTGCCGCCGGTCTTCAGGCCGAACAGCGTGCCGCGGTCGTGGATCAGGTTGAACTCCACGTAGCGTCCGCGCCGCACCAACTGGTGCGCCCGCTCGGCCTCGGTCCAGCTTTCCCCCATGCGCCGGCGGACAATGCGCGGGAAGGCGTCCAGGAACGCCTCGCCGGCGTCGCGCACAAAGGCGAAGTCGGCGGCGGCGTCGCCGCTGCTGACGTGGTCGAAGAAGATGCCGCCGGCGCCGCGCGGCTCGTCGCGGTGCGGCAGGAAGAAGTAGCGGTCGCACCACGCCTTGAACGCAGCGTAGTAGCCGGGATCGTGCCGGTCGCAGGCGGATTGAAACGCGGCATGGAACAAAGCGGCGTCGGCCAGCGCCTCGGGCGTGTCCGGCCGCATCGGCGTCAGGTCGCCACCGCCGCCGAACCAGCCCTTGGTGGTGATCAGCAGCCGCGCGTTGAAATGCGCCGCCGGGACGCGCGGCGACCGCATGTGGGCGACCAGGCTGATGCCGCTCGCCCAGAATCGCGGATCCTCCGCCGCGCCGGGAATCTGCGCGCGGAATTCCGGGCTGAACGCGCCCCAGACGGTGGAAACATTGACCCCGACCTTTTCGAACACCTGTCCCCGCATCAGGCTGATCACCCCGCCACCGCCATCCGATCCATCCGCTGTCGGCCGGCGCCACGACGAGCGGGCGAAGCGTCCGGCGGCCCGGCCGGCAGGCTTTCCCACGGCCGCCCCGAAAGCCGCCGGCGCCGCCATCGCCGACTCGCCGGCCGCCACCATCGCCGGCCCGCCGGCCGCCGCATCGGACACCCCTCCGGCCATCGCGTCCTCGATCGCCTCGAACGCGGCGCATAACCGGTCGCGCAGCGCCTCGAACCAGGCTCGCGCCGGCTCCCGCAGTGCCAGATGCGCCACGGGCGCCAGGTTTTCCGTTGCGGCTTCAGTCATGGGGGTTGTTCCGATCACGCGATCAGGGTAGCCCGTGTGGCGCCGCCGCTACAGGGGGCGTGTTGCAGTGCCGAAGACGCACCCTTACACTGCGGCGCGCGGCCCGGTCAGGCCGCTTGGCAGGGCAGAAGATCGGGCGGGCCGGGGGGTCCGTCCGCGGTCAGGCACGCTTCGTGCCGGGCCGAAACGAGGATGAGGGGTAGAATGTCAGACTCCGCCGCGACGCTCGGCCATGGACTTGCCGGTACGGTTACCAAGCGCGACTTCCTGAAACTCGTCACCGGCGCCGGCGCGGCGATCGGCGGAGCAGCCTTCGCCTGGACCCTGATCGACTCGATGAACCCGTCGGCGGACGTGCTGGCGCTGTCCGCGTTGGAGCTCGATCTGCGCCCGATCGCCGAGGGCTCCGGCATCACCGTCAGGTGGCAGGGCAAGCCGATCTTCGTGCGCCACCGTACGCCCGGCGAGATCAGGCAAGCCGAAACCGTGCCGCTCTCCCTGCTCATCGATCCAAAGGCCGACTCGGCGCGGGTCAAGCCGGACCACGCGCAGTGGATCGTGCTGATCGGCATCTGCACGCATCTTGGCTGCGTGCCGCTGGGCAACAAGCCGACCGATCCCCGCGGGGACTGGGGCGGCTGGTTCTGCCCGTGCCACGGCAGCCAGTACGACACGTCCGGGCGGGTGCGCCACGGGCCGGCGCCCGCCAACCTGGCGCTGCCGCCCTACGCCTTCGAGACCGACGCCAAGATCAAGATCGGCTGACGAGAGGAAACCGCCGATGGCCGGCCAGCAGCACGACAGCAACTTCAGCAACCCCGTGATCCAGTGGATCGACACGCGCCTGCCCATCTTCACGATGCTGCAGAAGGAATACGCGGTCTTTCCGACGCCGAAGAATTTCAACTATTTCTGGAATTTCGGCGCCCTGGCGATGGTCATCCTGATGATCATGATCGCCACCGGAATCCTGCTGGCGATGAACTACCAGCCGAACACCCACCTGGCGTTCGATTCCGTCCAGCACATCATGCGCGACGTGAACTATGGCTGGCTGATCCGCTACCTGCACGAGAACGGTGCGTCGATGTTCTTCATCGTCACCTACATCCACATGTTTCGCGGCCTGTACTACGGCTCCTACAAGAAGCCGCGCGAGCTGCTGTGGATGCTGGGCGTGGTGATCCTGCTGCTGATGATGGCCACCGCGTTCATGGGCTACGTGCTGCCCTGGGGGCAGATGTCGTACTGGGGCGCCACGGTCATCACCAACCTGTTCTCCGCCTTCCCGATCGTCGGCCATCCGATCGTCACCTGGCTGTGGGGCGGGTTCAGCGTCGATAACCCGACACTGAACCGGTTCTTCTCGCTGCACTATCTGCTGCCGTTCGTGCTGGTGGGCGTGATCTTCCTGCATGTCGCGGCGCTGCACGTGGTCGGCTCCAACAACCCGCTGGGCATCGACGTGAAGTCGCCGCAGGACACAGTGCCGTTCCACCCATACTACACGGCGAAGGACAGCGTCGGCATCTGCGTGTTCCTGCTGATCTTCGCCATCATCGTGTTCTTCATGCCGAACCTGCTGAGCGACCCGAACAATTTCATCCCGGCCAACCCGCTGCAGACGCCGTCCGACATCGTGCCGGAGTGGTACTTCCTGCCGTTCTACGCCATCCTGCGCTCGATCCCGAACAAGCTGGCCGGCGTGTGCCTGATGTTCGGCTCGATCCTGGTGCTGTTCGTGCTGCCGTGGCTGGACACCTCGCCGGTGCGCAGTGCGCGGTTCCGCCCGATTTACCGGCAGTTGATCTGGGTCTGGGTGGCGGCGGTGATCGGGCTCGGCATTTGCGGCGCGAACAAGCCGATCGGCATCTGGGTGGTACTCAGCCGCATCTTCGCCCTGTATTACTACCTGCATTTCCTGGTGATCCTGCCGGTGCTGGGCAAGCTGGAGCGGCCGCTGCCGCTGCCCGACAGCATCAGCCGGCCGGTGATCGGCGGGGGAGGGGGGCCGCTGCCCGGCGGAGCGACGGCAAAGCCGATGGAGAAGGCGTGATGCGCGCGGTCCGTTCCATTTTCACCTGCGTGCTGCTGGGCGGGCTGGCCGCCGGCGGCATCGCCGCCGCGCCCGCGCTGGCGCAGGACGCCCCGACGCCGCCGCACCAGCAATGGAGCTGGGAGGGTCCGTTCGGCACCTACGACCTCGCCGCCGCGCAGCGCGGCTTCCAGGTGTATTCCGAGGTTTGCTCCGCCTGCCACTCGATGAAGGAGCTGCACTACCGCGACCTGGCGGGGATCGGCTTGTCGCCGCGGCAGATCAAGGCAATCGCCGCGGCGGTGACGGTGCCGGATGGGGTGGACGACCAGGGCAGTCCGAAGGAAGCGCCGGGCACGCCGGGCAGCCAGTTTCGCTCGCCGTTCCCCAACGACCAGGCGGCGCGGGCGGCGCTCAACGGGGCGCTGCCGCCGGACCTGTCGGAGATCGTCAACGCGCGCGAGGGCCACGCCGACTACGTCTATGCCATCCTGAACGGGTTCTCCGATCCGCCGCCCGGGTTCAAGCTGCAGGCGGGCCTGAACTACAACGAGTATTTCCCCGGCCACCAGATCGCCATGCCGCAGCCGCTGCATGACGGCCAGGTGACCTATGCCGACGGCACGCCGAACACGGTGCCGCAGATGGCGCACGACGTGGTGACGTTCCTGGCCTGGGCCGCCAACCCCGAACTGGTGCAGCGCAAGCAGATCGGCTGGCGGGTGGTGCTGTTCCTGGTGGTGATGACCGGCCTGACCTATGCGGTGAAGCGCAAGGTCTGGGCCGACGTGGAGCACTGATCGGCAGCGGCCGGTGCCCGCCGACCAGTCAATCGAGCCGGTCGTCGGCATCGTCGGCGGCTCCGGGCTGTACGACATCGAGGGTCTGGAAGAAAAAGCCTGGCAGGCGGTGCAGACGCCCTGGGGCACGCCGTCCGACGCGCTGCTGTTCGGCCGGCTGGAGGGCGTGCGCTGCGTTTTTCTCCCCCGGCACGGGCGCGGCCATCCGCTGTCGCCCACCCACCTGAACTACCGGGCGAACATCGACGCGCTGAAGCGCTCCGGGGTGACCGACGTGGTGTCGCTGTCGGCGGTTGGCAGCCTGCGGGGGGAATTGCCGCCCGGGCATTTCGTGCTGGTGGACCAGTTCATCGACCGCAGCTTCGCCCGCGAGAAAAGCTTCTTCGGCGAGGGCGTCGTGGCGCATGTGTCGATGGCGCATCCGGTGTGCCCGCGCCTGGGCGATTCGCTGGAGGCAGCGTGCCGCGGGCTGGCGCTGCCGGTGACGCGGGGCGGCACGTACCTGGTCATGGAAGGCCCGCAGTTCTCCACCAGGGCGGAGAGCGAGTTGTACCGGTCCTGGGGCTGCAGCGTCATCGGCATGACCAACATGCCGGAGGCCAAGCTCGCGCGCGAGGCGGAGCTTTGCTACGCGACCGTCGCCATGGTGACGGATTTCGACTGCTGGCATCCCGACCACGACCATGTGACGGTGGACGCGGTGGTGAAAGTGCTGCTGGACAACGCGGAACGCGCGCGGGCGCTGGTGCGCGCGGCGGTGCCGGAGATCGGGCGGCGGCGCGCGCTGTGCCGCGGCGGGTGCGACCGCGCCCTGGACAACGCGGTGATCACCGCTACGCACATGCGCGATCCGGCGCTGGTGGCGAAGCTGGATGCCGTGGGCGGGCGGGTGCTGGGCGGGGGTTGACGCCGGGGCGGAGGTGACACCGGCCAGGGAATCTTCTGGCCGGCCTGCGGTCGCGGTTTCCCGCCGGTTCGCCAGCCTGGTTGCCGCAGCCGCCTCGGCGCCCGGCGTCATCGCGCCGTCCGGTTGCGGCGCGGCGATCGGCTGCACAGCCGCCAGTGCCGATCCGCGGCTCGGCCGCGCACGAGCAATGGCTCGCCGCCAGGACCTGCCCGGTGCCGCGGCAGGACTCTGCCGCCCCGGACGGGCAACGGGCGGCCGCCATGCGGGGGGTCACCTTCCGGCCCGCCGGCGACTGGTGTAGAGGCCCGCGCACTCTGCCGTCGGAGACAGCATGACCGCACCCTATCCCGCCTCGGCCCTGGAACCGGAACTGACCGGGCCGCTGGTGATGGCGCTGCCCAAAGGGCGGATTCTGGCCGAGGCCGGCCAGGTGCTCGGCCGCGCCGGCGTGCATCCGTCGCCCGACTACGCCGACGAGGAGAGCCGCCGCCTGCGCTTTCCCACCGACGATCCCGGCCTCGACGTGATCCGCGTCCGGCCGTTCGACGTCGCCACCTTCGTCGCGTTCGGCGCGGCGCAGCTTGGCATTTGCGGCGCCGACGTGCTGATGGAGTTCGACTATCCGGAAATCTACGCCCCGCTCGACCTCGGCATCGGCCGTTGCCGGGTCTCGGTCGCCGAGCCGGCGGAAACCGCCGGCAGCGACGACCCCTCGCGTTGGTCGCGCGTGCGGGTGGCGACGAAATACCCCAACATCGCCCGCCGCCACTTCGCCAGCCGCGGCGTGCACGCCGAGGTGGTGCACCTGAACGGCGCGATGGAACTGGCGCCGGGGATGGGGCTGGCGCGGCTGATCGTCGATCTGGTGCAGACCGGCTCGACGCTGAAGGCGAACGGCCTGGTGGAGACCGAGGTGATCGCCCCGGTCACCAGCCGGCTGATCGTCAACCGCACCGCGCTGAAGACCCAGCCCGAGGCGATCGGCGCCTGGATCGCCCGCTTCCGCGCGGCGCTGGGGCAGGGAGGTTGAGGGCAGCGGTGCCTCGGGAGGCGGTCTGAGGCAAGCTGTCCCCCCGCCGGCGACGCTTGATTGGTTTCGCCGCTGTCTCGCCAGGTCTATGCTTCTCCCCGCCGAAACCATGGAGCACCCCATGCTCGACGAACCGCGCCTGCTGGCCGCCAATCCGTGGGTAACGCGCCGCCCCATCACGGTGACCGAGTACCACCGGATGGGCGAGGTCGGCATCCTTGGCGAGCGCGATCGCGTCGAGCTGATCGAGGGGGAGCTTGTCGCCATGTCGCCGATCGGCAGCTATCACCACGGCACCGTCAACAATCTCAATCATTCGCTGGTGCATGCGGTGGGCGAGCGCGCTGTTGTCTCGGTGCAAGGTCCGGTCCAGCTCGACGACTTCAGCGAGCCGGAGCCGGATTTCGCATTGCTCCGGCCGCGGCCGGATTTTTATCGGGACGCCCATCCCGGGCCGGCCGATGTCCTGCTGCTGATCGAGGTGGCGGACAGCAGCCTGAACTACGACCGCGCCGTGAAGCGCGCGCTGTACGCCCGCCATGCCATTGGGGAGTTCTGGATCGTCAATCTCGACGCCGGCGAGGTCGAGGTCTGTCGGGAACCCAAGGCCGACGGCTACGCCTCGATGCAACGTTTCGGCCGCGACGGCGCGGTGGAACCGGCCCTGCTGCCCGGGGTTCGCATTCAGCTTGCATCTCTGTTCCGTTGAGGCCCCGGCACACACGGCGCTGGCCCCGGGGCATGGGGCTGGCGCGGCTGATCGCAGACCTGGCGCAGACCGGCTCCACGCTGAGGGCGAACGGGCTGGTGGAGGCCGTCAGGCGGCCCGAAGCAATTGCTCGAAGGGCGGAGACGATCGGGCTGTTCAAATGTCCGCGGCGAAGTCATCGACCCGGCCGAAATCTGGGCCTGCCTTGCCGCCGAAACGTCCGAGGAGCTTGCAACCCGTTTCGTGCGACGGATCGAGACGGCCTTCCAGCCGGTGGAGCCCCGAGGAGGTGCTTCTGGTATCACTCTTCCGGAGTGCCATCTTTTACTAGAACATACCTGGGGCCTCATTGGTCCTGGAAGACAGCCTCGATGGGCCGGGCGAAGAGGCGCGCGATCTTGAAAGCGAGCGGAAGGCTGGGATCGTACTTGCCAGTCTCGATGGCGTTGACGGTCTGGCGCGAGACGTCGAGGCGCTCAGCCAGCTCCGCCTGGCTCCAGCCGCGTTCGGCGCGCAACGCCTTGAGATGGTTCTTCATGGAGCGGCGCCGCTAGTGCTTCGTCGCCCACCATCCAGCCCGCGCGACCAAGGAGCCGAGCAACTGGGCGAAGCCGAGTCCGACCCATCCCATCGCGAAGTAGGCGCCAGGCGTGCCGCGAACACCGAGAAGCTGGGCGAGGAACGCCCCACCGTTCACGAGCCAGAACAGCATGACTGGCGCGGTCAGGAGAATGGCCGCGGTGGATCCGATGAACCAGGAGAACTTGCGAGTTTCCTGTTCCATCTCGTCGAGCCGGCGCCAGGAGATCATCCAACCGACCGCCGCCGCCCACGTAAGGCTCGCGAACTTGGCCAGGGCCAGCCATGGTGCGGCTGCCGGCGTGTGGCGGCCGAAAACGGCGATTATGACTGCGGCCGCGCCGACCCAGATGACGACCGCGCCGACGACGGCGACAGCAACAGAACCGATGAACGCGAGTTGTCGGCGGCTGGGCATGGGCTGGATCCGCTCGTTCGAATGACAAGCAAACTTGTCACCGCCACCGAGGAATGTCAAGCTTCCTTGTCATGCGCCAGCGCCGACAGCTTGCTGCTCATCCCTCGCTGGCTGGCGGCCGGCGGTGGCGCAAGGTCGCCGCCGCTGACACGTGGTGATGATCGCCCTGCCCCGATGGGCCGGTGTTCGGTCATCGAGAGCCTTGCGAGCGCGGCGGCCCGCGAAGGGCGGGCCATCCTTGACCGCGGCTCCGCGCGCCGCCCTGGGAGGGTTCAGGCCGGGACGGAGAAACCGCGCCCAGCCGAACCGAGAAACACCCCAGGAAGGGCGCCGACCGGGCGGGCTACCCACACCAAACAGCGAGGAGGCTTTTACTACGTCTGTCGTGAACGCTGTATGTATCCGGCAGGCGTAGTCTTTGACCCCAGCCTACGCGCTTCGCCATAATGCCTTCGGCACGGATCGAACAAGACTGACCCGCCGTTACGCGGCCTTCGCCTGCCCCACGATCCCCACCAGCGCGCCCAGCGTGTCGCGCGCGAAGCGCAGCCGCGTCGCCACGTCCATCTCGCGCGTGATCGCCAGCTTGTGGTCGGGGCGCAGGCGCACCAGCCCGCCCTTGCTCGACAGCCACGCCACCAGCCCGGCGGGATTGGAGAACGCATTGCCGCGGAAGGTCAGCACCATGCCCTTCGGCCCCGCCTCCAGCTTCTCCACGCCAGCCTCGCGGCACGCCCGCTTCAGCGCCACCACACCCAACAGGTTTTCTACCTCTGGCGGCAAGGGGCCGAAGCGATCGACCAGCTCGGCCGCCATTGCCTCGGATTCGGCGTCGGACGCCAGCGCACCGATGCGGCGATACAGGCCCAGCCGCACGGGAAGGTCACGCACGTAGTTTTCCGGGATCAGCACCGGCAGACCCAGCGAAATGTTCGGCGTCCAGTCGCGTTCCTGCCCGCCGCGGCGGCCTTCGCCGGCGCGCACCTCGGCCACCGCGTCCTCCAGCATCTGCTGGTACAGCTCGATGCCGACTTCGCGGATATGGCCGGATTGCTCGTCGCCGAGCAGGTTGCCGGCGCCGCGGATGTCCAGGTCGTGCGACGCCAGGGTGAAGCCGGCACCCAGCGCATCCAGCGTCTGCATCACGGTCAGTCGTTTTTCTGCCGCAACCGACAGCCGCAGGTTCGGCGGCCAGGTCAGATACGCGTAGCCGCGCTGCTTGCCGCGCCCGACGCGACCGCGCAACTGATACAACTGCCCGAGCCCGAACATGTCGGCGCGGTGGATCACCAGCGTGTTCACCGCCGGCATGTCCAACCCGCTCTCGACGATATTGGTGGACAGCAGGATATCGTATTTGCCGTCGCCGAATTCGGTCATCACCCGTTCCAGCTCGGTCGGCGCCAGCCGCCCATGCGCCTGCGCCAGCCGCGCCTCCGGCACGATCTCGCGCAGCCGCTCGCTGATGCGCGACAAATCCTCGATGCGCGGCACCACGCAGAACACCTGGCCGCCGCGGAAGCGCTCGCGCTGGAGCGCCTCGCGGATCACCACCGAATCGAACGGCATGATGAAGGTGCGCACCGCCAGCCGATCGACCGGCGGCGTGGCGATCAGGCTCATCTCGCGCACCCCGGTCAGCGCGAGTTGCAAGGTGCGCGGGATCGGCGTCGCGGTCAGCGTCAGCACGTGCACGTCGGCCTTCAGCGACTTCAGCCGTTCCTTGTGCGCCACCCCGAAATGTTGCTCCTCATCGACCACCAGAAGCCCGAGTGCGGAGAACTGGATCGTCTTCGACAGCAGCGCGTGCGTGCCAATGACAATGTTGACCGACCCATCGGTCAGCCCGCGCCTGACCTCCGCCGCTTCCTTCGCCGGCACCATGCGCGAGAGCTGCGCCACCTTCACCGGCAACCCGGCGAACCGCTCGGAGAACGTCCGGAAATGCTGCCGCGCCAGCAGCGTGGTCGGCACCACCACGGCGACCTGCGCGCCGGACATCGCCGCGACGAAGGCGGCGCGCAACGCCACCTCGGTCTTGCCGAAGCCGACATCGCCGCAGATCAGCCGGTCCATCGGCCGGCCGCACGCCAGGTCCTCCAGCACGTCGGCGATGGCGCGCGCCTGGTCCTCGGTTTCGGCGAACGGGAAGCGGGCGCAGAACTCGTCCCAGGCGCCCTCGCCCGGCACCATCACTTCGGCATCGCGCACGCGGCGCGTGGCGGCGATGCGGATCAGCTCGGCCGCCATGTCGCGGATGCGGCTCTTCATCCGCGCCTTGCGGGTCTGCCAGGCGACGCCGCCCAGCTTGTCCAGCGCGATGCCCTGCGACTCGCTGCCGAAGCGCGACAGCACCTCGATGTTCTCGACCGGCAGGAACAGTTTCTCGTCGCCGTCGTAGATCAGCCGCAGGCAGTCATGCGGCGCGCCGGAAACCGTCAGCGTCTCCAGCCCGTCATAGCGGCCGATGCCGTATTCCTGGTGCACCACCAGGTCACCCTCGGCGATCTCGGTGGCTTCGGCGATGAACTGATCCGCCCGCTTCCGCCGCCGCGGCGGCCGGGAAATTCGTTCGCCCAGCAAATCCTGCTCGCCCACCACGGCGATGCGTTCGGCGACGAACCCGCGCTCCACGCCGAGCGTGACCAGCGATACCGAGCCCGCCGGCTTGCGGCGGATCGCCGCCCAACTGTCTTCCTGCGCCGCGTCCTTGAAATGGTGCTCGCGCAGCAAGTGGGCGATGCGTTCGCGCGAGCCGCGGGTCCAGGCGGCGAGAACGATGCGCCGGCCCTCGTTGGCCCAGCGCTCGGCCTGGGCGCGCAACTGGTCGAACACATTAATGCCCGGCCCGCCGCCCGTCTGGGCGAAAATCGGGCCAGGCCGGCCGCCACCATCGATGCCGACCGCGTCGTCCGGCCGGGCGAAGGGGCTGAACGCCAACAGCGGCAAGCCGGACAGCATGGCGTCCCAGCCGGCGCGGTCGAGGTACAGCCTACCGGGCGGCAGCGGTCGGTACGGCACATCACCGTCGCGCGGGATGCCGCGGCGTGCCGCAAAGTGATCGGCGATCATCTCCAGCCGCCCGGTCAGCACCTCGTCCGCCTGGTGGTCCAGGCTGACCGACGCGGCCGGAAGGTAGTCGAGCAAGGTCTCCATGGCCGCATGGAACAGGGGAACCCAATGCTCCATGCCGGGATGGCGGCGGCCGTCGGAGATCGAGTGATAGATCGGGTCGTCGGCGGCAGGCTGGCCGAACAACTCGCGCCATTCGGAGCGGAAACGCGCGATCGCGTCGCGATCCAGCGGCACCTCCGAGACCGGGCGCAGGGTCAGTCGCTGGCGGCGGTCGCCGCTGCGCTGGCTGGCCGGATCGAAGACCCGGATCGACTCGATGGTGTCGCCGAACAGGTCCAGGCGCACCGGGTCGGCTTCGCCGGCGGGGAACAGGTCGATGATGCCGCCGCGCGTGGCGTATTCGCCCGGCTCCATCACCGTGCCGGCGCGCCCGTAGCCGTTCGCCTCCAGAAACTGCGCGAGCTGCTCCGGCTGCACGGTGCCGTTGACCCGCAGCTCCATGCTGGCCCCGGCAAAGGCGGCGCGCGGCGGAACGCGCTGCACCAGCGCGTTCACCGTGGTCAGGACGATGCGCGGGTGGCCGGCGGGTTCCACCAGGCGGGTCAGGGTGGCAACCCGCTCCGAAACCAGCGCCGGGTTGGGCGAGACGCGGTCGTAGGGCAGGCAATCCCAGGCCGGGAAACGCAGGATTTCGGCGTCCGGCAGGATGAACGCCAGGGTCTCCGCCAAGCGCGCCATGCGGGTGTCGTCGCGCGCAACGTGCAAGACGGGGCCGGCGAATTCGCGGCGGCGCTGGGCCAGGAGGAAGGCATCCCAGCCCTCCGGGGCACCCCAGACCTGGATGGGTTCGCTCATCGGACCAGCGATTCCCGGATCCGCAGCAGCATGGGTGCCGCCTCGGGCGGCATCGGGCGACGACCGGTCAGCCAGTCAGCAAGATCGGTATCGGGGAGCTCAAGCAGCGCTTCAAGTGATTCGATCTCGGCGGCGTCGAACGTGGCGAGGCGGTCGCGGACGAAGCCGCCGATCATCAGGTCGTTCTCGTGCGTGCCGCGATGGGTGGCGCGGAACAGCAGGCGGCGGCAGCGCGGATCGAGGGCGGCGGATTCGGGGTCGTGCATGGGCTGGGGGTTCATATAACCGGCCGGTGGCCGGGACCAAGCCCCCTTGCACGGATTGTGGCGGGAGGCTGGGGTGAAACGGGAGCATGCGCACAGGCTTGCCGGAGGAATTGCCGTCGCGCGGCTGTCCCAGCGGCGCGGCCTGCCCCCCGGGCTGCCACTTGCTTACGCCCCCAGCAGCTCCTCCAATGCCTTCGCCGCCTGCCCGGCCGCCCCGCGCATCTCCGCGAACAATCCCCCCGCCTCCGCCGCGTCGCCCCGCCGCGCCGCTTGCTCCACCGCGCGCGCGAGGGCGCTCACCGCGGTGGCACCGCAATTGCCCGCCACGGACACCAGGTCGTGTGCCTCTTGCGCCGCCTGTTCCAGCTCGCCCGCGGAGAGCCGCGGGGCCAGCCGGTCGATCCGCGCCGCCACGTCGCGCACCGACTCCGCGATGAATGCGGCAAACTGCACACCGCCCAGGAACCCGCGCAGCCCGGTAATCGCCACCCGATCGACCGCCGGGGCCGGTGCCGCCGGCCGCCGCTCGCCCCGGACAATCGAGTCCAGCATCGCTACCAGCGTGTCCGGCGACAGCGGCTTGCTGAGATAGGCGTCCATGCCGGCGCCGCGATAGCGCTCCTCGGCACCGGTCACCGCGTCCGCCGTCAGCGCCACGATCGGCACGGCGTTGGCCGGCGGTGGCAGGGACCGGATGCGGCGCGTCGCCTGCACGCCGTCCATCACCGGCATCTGCACATCCATCAGCACCACGTCGAAATGCGAGCGCAGCACCGCCTCGACCGCCTCACGGCCGTTGGCCACCACCTCCGCCGTGTGGCCGACCGACTGCAGCAACGCCGCCACCAATCGCTGATTGGTGCGGTTGTCGTCCGCCACCAGCACCCGCAGAGCGCGCCGGTCCGGCCCGGCCTGTCCAGCCGCCGGCGGTCCGCCGGCCGGAGCAACACTGACCGGCGGCAGCAGCGGCAAGGTGACCAGGAACCGGCTGCCCCGCCCCAGCCGGCTGGTCACCGCGATCGTGCCGCCCATCAGCTCGAGCAATTCGCGGGTGATCGCCAGTCCCAGCCCGGTGCCGCCGAACCGGCGGGAGATCGAGCTATCCGCCTGGGTGAATTTCTGGAACAACCGGGCCTGCGTCGCCTCGGTCATGCCGATGCCGGTATCGGTCACCTCGATCGCCACGCGCCGCGCCGGGTCGAGGGTCGTCCCCAGGTTCTCACCCCGGGAAAGCACCACCGGCAGCAGCTTCACGTCCACCTCGACGCTGCCGCGTTCGGTGAACTTGATGGCGTTGCCGAGCAAGTTGAGCATGACCTGGCGCAGGCGGGTGGCGTCGCCGTGGAACCGCTGCCGGGCTTGCGGCGTGATATGCGCGGTCAGCGCGATGCCCTTCTCCGCGGCACGCGGCGCCAGCAGCGCGACGGTCGCCTCGATCGTCTCGGCCAGGCCGAAATCGATCGGGTCCAGCTCCATCTTGCCGGCCTCGAGCTTGGCGATGTCCAGCACGTCGTCGATCACCCGCAACAGCGCCGCGGCGCTGTCGCGCACGGTGAGCGCGCAGTCGCGCTGGGCACTGGTGAGCACGCCCTGCAACAGCAACTCGTTCATGCCGATGATGCCGTTCATCGGCGTGCGGATCTCGTGCGATATGTTGGCCAGGAACTCGGTCTTCGCCCGGTTCGCCCGTTCCGCCGCGGCACGCGCCGCCTCCGCCTGCGCGTGCGCCGCGGTAACCCGCTCCTCGGCCGCCTTGCGCTCGGTCACGTCGGTGTAGGTGCGCACCACGCCGCCGCCGGGCAGCGGCGTCGAGCGGACTTCCAGCATCCTGCCGTTCGGCCGGCGGCGTTCGTAAACATGCGGCTGGTCGAGGATGCCGCCGGAGCGGATGAACTCCTGAATTTTCTCTGGCGTGACCGCGAACTCCTGTGCGTGCCACTGGTAGGCCACGACGTCGGCGAAATGCGGCCGCGCCGTCATCATCCCGGCCGGCAGGTCCAGCATCTGGATGGCGCGGGCGTTGCACACCGCGACAATGCGATCCGCGTTCACCATCATGATGCCCTGGTCCATGAACTCCAGGGTGGTTTGCAGGACCGCCGATTTCTCCGCCGCGTCGGTCTCGCTCCGGCGCAACGCCTCGGCCTGGCTCTCCAGCCGCACCCGCGCCGTCTCCTGCTCGGCATTGCGCTGCGCGAGCGACGCCTCCGAACGCGCGAGGCGGCGGAACTGGGTGACCAGCGCGCGGAACAGCAGCAGCAGCGTCGCCGCGACCGCGAGTGTGGCGATCGCAGTCACCCGGCTTTGCCACCGCCAGTCATGCAGCGCCGCGCCCTCGGGGAAGCTGACGTTCACGGCGAGGTCGTAGTCGGCCAGCGGATGCACCGAGACCCAGCGCGGGCGGCCGGTCAGTCCGCCGGAGGACCGATATGTTCCACCGCCGCGCGCCGCCATTTGATACCAATCAGACCGCGCCGGCACGCGCGTGCCGACATATTTGTCGAACCCCGGATAACGCACCAGCACGGTGCCGTCGCGCCGCATCAGGACGATGGCGGTGGCGTCGTCGTGCACGATGACGTGGTAGAACGCCTCGAAATACGACAACGCGAGTCCGCCGGCCACGAAGCCGAGCGTCTTGCCGCCCGGACCGGCGACCCGCCGCACGACATAGACCGTCCATGCCGGAACCAGCGATCCGCGCACCGGCGGGCTGACGAACGGGACATCGGCCGGGTGCTCGCGAAACCAGCCGAACAATTCGCGGTCCGATACATCGATCGGCTGCCGCGGGACGCCACGGGAGGAGACCACGACCCGCCCGTCCGCACTGACCAGGTTGATCGCGGCGGCCTGCGGCAGGTTGCTCAGCCGGTCGCGCAGGGCCCGCGCCGTCGCCGCGTTGCCAAGTGATCCGGCGAACTGCGCCGGCGTGGCGATGCCGTCGGCCAGCACCTGCGCGCGGACCGCCTGCACCACCAGATCGACGCTCTGGATCGTGCGTGCGGTCTGCTCCGCCAGCACAAACCCCAGATTGGTCTCGGTCTGCTGGTAGCGGGCGAGCGCCTCGCGCCGCGCGTCCCAGATCGACAGCGCCGCCGCCCCGACGGCGAGCGCGATCAGGCCGGCGCAGGTCAACATCAACCAGCGCCCGGTGCGTTGGGCGGGCGGGTCGCTGCTGGCGGTCACGGCGGACGGCGCTTGGGGCATGAGGGTCACCGGCGGCGGCTGGCCATACTGAATCCGCCAGTTCAGGCTACGCCAAGGTTACCGCTGGCTGCGCCGGTGCGGCCGGCCGGCCGGCTTGCGCCCGGACACCGAGAACGCGGCACCGGCGCAGATCAGCCCAAGCGCCGCGGGCAACAGCCAGGCCGGACGCACCAGCAGCGGAACAACCACGTCCGACCAGATCCAGGTGGACAGGTGTTGCTCGATGCCGCTGCGCAGCGCGTCGGTCAGGTCATGGTCGGCCATCAGCAGCAACCGGCCAAGCGGCACCGAGGTCGGGCCCAAGGTCGCCAGCGCGACCGAGCCCACCAGCAGGATGGCCGAGATGACCAACAGGATGCGTTGCAGGGTCACATGAACAGCTTCTGATTCTGGAGGCCAGCATAGAGGCTGGCGACGAAATCACCATAGCCGTTGTAGATCACGGTTGGCACCATTTCGTCGGATCCGAGCAAGCGCTCGCGCGCCTGGCTCCAGCGCGGATGCGGCACCGCCGGGTTCACGTTGGCCCAGAAGCCGTACTCGTCCGGCGCGATCGCCTGCCAGAAGTTGAGCGGCTGCTTGTCGGTAAAGGTGATCTTGGCCAGTGCCTTGGCCGACTTGAAGCCGTATTTCCACGGCAGCGTCAGGCGGATCGGCCCACCATCCTGCGGCGGCAGCACCTTGCCGTACATCCCGGTGGCGATGAAGGCGAGGTCGTTCGCCGCCTCGGCCATCGTCACCCCCTCGATGTACGGCCACGGATACATCGGGCTGTCCAGCCCCGGCATCACCTTCGGGTCCTGCGCCGTCTCGAACACGACGTATTTCGCCGAGCCCAGCGGGTCGGCCAGCTTGACCAACTGGCTGAGCGGGAAGCCGGTCCACGGCACGGTCATCGCCCAGGCTTCGACGCAGCGGTGGCGATACACCCGCTCCTCGAGCTGGACCTGCTTCAGCAGGTCGTCGATCGCGATGCTGCGCGGCTTGGCGACCATCCCGCCGATGCTGATGCTCCACGGGCGCTGCGGCAGCTTCTGCGCCGCCCGCCAGACGTTCTTGCTTTCGTCGAATTCGTAATAGTTGTTGTAGGTGGTGGCGTATTTTTCCCCGGTGATGGCGCGGCCGGGCTGGTATTTGTCATTGAGCGGCCCGGCCGCGCCCAGCGCGGCAACCGCCGGCGGGGCAACGCCCGGCGGGACGACCGCCGGCGCGCCATCCGCGGCCAGGGCGGAGCGCACTGCCGCCGATCCCGCCGACAATGCCAGCGCGCCGGCCATCAGGTTGCGGCGGCGCAACGCCAGCGCCTCCGGCGTGGCCAGCCGTTCGGCGATTTCCCAGCCGTGGCGTCGCATGATGTGCATCCCTGCCTCCTTCTCCCGGTTGCCAGCCTTGCCGGAGCAGCTCGATGCCGCGTTCACTCGATCGTGAGCCGCGGCATCGCACCCGGCGGCAATTGTCGGACGCACCAGGATCGGGGACATTACACCCCGGCCGCGCCCGCGGCCGAATTTTTCCTTTGGAGGCCCCCCAATGCATCTCGCCCGCTTCCCACGCGTCCGGATGTTCCCGACCCCGACCCCGCTGGAGAAGCTGGCGAACCTGTCGCGGCACCTGGGCGGGCCGGAGATCTGGATCAAGCGTGACGACTGCACCGTGGTGGCGACCGGCGGCAACAAAATCCGGAAACTGGAGTTCCTGGCCGGCGAGGCGCTGGCGCAAGGTGCCGACCACCTGGTGACGCAAGGGGCGGTGCAGTCCAACCACGTGCGCCAGACCGCGGCGGTGGCGCGGCGCTTCGGCCTGAAATGCACCGCGCTGCTGGAGCACCGGGTGGTCACCAACGACCGCGACTACCTGAACAGCGGCAACGTGCTGCTGGACAAGCTGTTCGACTGCGCCATCGAGTATCGCCCCGCCGGCCTGGACATGAACGCCGAGGCGGTGGCCAAGGGCGAAGCACTGCGGGCGGCGGGCGGCAAGCCGTATGTCATCCCGGGCGGCGGCTCGAACCGGGTCGGCGCGCTGGGCTACGTGTCCTGCGCGCAGGAACTGCTGCAGCAGGCCGACGAGATGGGGCTGCGGATCGACCGCATCGTCAGCGCCACCGGCAGCGCCGGCACCCATGCCGGGCTGCTGGTCGGGCTGCAAGGCTGCAACGCCGGCATCCCGGTGCTGGGCATCGGCGTGCGCAATCCGAAGGACCGGCAGGAGACCATGGTCCATACCCTGGCAGAGGCCACCGCCGACTATGTGGGTGTCCGCGGCGGCATTCCCCGCGCCGCGGTGGAGGCCAACTGCGACTATATCGGCGCCGGCTACGGCCAGCCGACCGAGAGCATGGGCGAGGCGGTGCTGCTGCTGGCGCGGCTGGAGGGCGTGTTGCTCGACCCGGTCTATTCCGGCAAGGCGATGGCGGGGCTGATCGATCTGGTTCGCAAGGGCGCGTTCGGCAAGGACGAGCGGGTGGTGTTCCTGCACACCGGCGGCGCGGTCGGATTGTTCGGCTACACCGGGTTCTTCGAGCAGGCGATGGGGTAGGGCGACGCTCGACGATCGCCGAATCGCAGTTCGGTCTGGGACCAGTACGATATGTTTGGCACGCTCAACCGGCACCGCATTGTTGCCCGCAACGGCACTCCCGAAACGGTCGGCCCGGCAATGCTGCGAATAGCCCATCGCCGGTGCCACTGCGCTCGGTTCCATTCATCACCAAGCACACGAAGCCTGGACTGAACCCCACCCCTGAGACACGGAAACTAAACACACCTCGATTTTGCCTCCGCGACCGCGGCCAACCGCAAGCGGCGAACACGGACCATCTACCCCACCCGGCAATCTGCCCTCCTGGGCAAAGAACACAGCGGGGCGTCGAAGACGCCGGGCTTGCGGCCGGCCGCGGGCCAAAAGACCATGGGACCGGCCGTCGCTTTTCCTGCCTCGTCTTGTTCATCAGGCCGGACGTGTGACCGGCATCGACATTTCGACCTGTGGCACTGGCGCCGAACGTGGCAACGGGGCCAGGATCGCTTCGAATTCCTCCGGTGCCAGATACGTCGGCGCCGAATGCAATCGTTGCCGGCTGTAAACCTCCTCGATGAATGCGCCGATCGAGACCTCCGCCTCCGTCCGATCGCGATGCGCCTGACCGTTCACCGCCTCTCGTTTCAGCGAGCGCATGAAGCTTGCCGCCATCGCGTTGTCCCATGGACAACCAGGCCGGCTCATCGACGGCTGAATACCGGCCTGCTCCAGCCGGACGATGCAATCGCCGCAGGCGTATTGCACCCCTTGATCGGAGTGATGGACCAGTTCGCCCGGCGTGACGGCACGATTGCCAATGGCCATAGCCAACGCTGACAGCGCCAGTTCAGCCCGCAAATGCTCCGCCATCGCCCAACCTACCGCACGCCGGCTGAAAGCATCCGGGACAACAGCCAGATAAACGAGATCTTCGCGCATCCTTATGTAAGTGAGGTCCGCCACCCCAAAACCGATTGACCGCCATCGGCACCAAGTGACGCGCCAGATTGGGCCACACCTGCGAGCCATGCCGCGACTCCGTCGGCGCCGGGCGGAACGACAGCTTCGGCGGGCAAGCGGATTGTCCTCCCGGCGGATCCGCGCCACGCGCTTGCGGTTCACCGCCCAACCCGCACGGTGAAGCAGAACCGTGATCAGCCGGTAGCCGTTATTGCGGTAGCCGCTCTTCCGATGCGCCAATGACAGCAGTTGGATTTCATCCCGCGGCGCGGTTTCTTCCTCACGCGGCTTCGACGCCAGCCAGTGCCGGCAATACCCCGCCCGGCCGACGCCAGCCAACACGCACATGCGTTCGACCTCTATATGATTGCCATGATTGCCTTGCCGCTCTATCGCCGCGTGGATGTTGTCTCGCCAGGACCGCCCTCGTTGGGGCGTTGCTCCCTGACATGCCGCAAGGCCGCGCGAAAAAATCCGGTTCCAACTGCTGTTGGCCGATCTTTCGCTCCAGTTCTCCGATCCTTCTCCGTGCCTCGGCCGGATCGGTCACGTCTGCCGCGGCGACGGATGCCTCGATCGCTTCCACTCCGGCTCGCGATCCGCGGCCGGCACGGCGCAACGCCGCCGAGCCACCGGTCTGCAGGTGATCGCGCCAGATGTACAACAGCCGGCGTTCCACCGCCAGTTCACTGGCAAGGCCAACGATACTCTCGGTGGTGGCCATTCGACTCACCGCGGCGAGCTTGAACGGCTCGTTCTCGATCTTCCATCGGGCTCGGCCACAGGCGGCAAGTTCGGCGACCTTGTCACGGTTGACGGACAAATTGGTGACCAATCTGTTGCGATAGGTGACCGCTGCCGGCAGCGTCGTGGATCTCGATCTCCAGCCAGTTGACCGTCAGGGCGTCGTTTCCGTCCCGCGGCGGCACGCCGGGCAGCCAGCGATACCGATAGGTGAACCGCTTCCGGCTCTGGATAGTAATGAAGCCTCAACTGCTGCGTTCCTGCGCAGCCACGCAGATGCCGGCGAGGCCACCGCGCCGCATCTGCGTCGATCCGCATCACCGCGCGGTTTCAAACCGTCCCGGCTTCCGCCGCGCCTCGCGCCCCACCCAGCCCCGCGCTACCCTGCCGGCCATGCTCGGTCCGCACCCGTTCAGCCTGTTCGTCAATCCGCGGCTCGGCACGCCCGGCATCACCGTGCTGCCCGCCTCCGGTTTCCGCCGCGCCAAGGCGGAAATAACCGCTTGGCCCGGCTACGCCCCCACCCCCCTGCGCGACCTGCCGGACCTGGCCCACCAGGCCGGCATCGCCACGCTCCGCCTGAAGGACGAAGCGAGCCGCTTCGGCCTCGGCTCCTTCAAGGCGCTCGGCGGTGCCTACGCTGTCGCCACCGTGCTGCGCAATGAACTTGCCCGCACCGGCGTCACCCCGGCCGCCTCGACCGCCGACCTCGAAGCCGGCACCCACCGCGCCGCCACCGAGCGCATCACGGTCACCTGCGCCACCGACGGCAACCACGGTCGCGCAGTTGCCTGGGGCGCGCAGCGCTTCCACGCCGCCTGCGTCATCTACCTTCACGCCGCCGTCAGCCAGGCCCGCGCCGGCGCCATCGCCAGCTACGGGGCGACAATCCGCCGCGTCCCCGGCACCTACGACACCGCCGTCCGCAAATGCGCGCGCGAAGCCGAAGCGCACGACTGGCAAATCGTCTCCGATACCTCCTGGCCCGGCTATACCGAAATCCCGCGCGACATCATGCAGGGCTACCGCCTCATGGCCGACGAGGCGGCCGATCAGTGGACCGGCCCCCCGCCGACCCACGTCTTCATCCAGGGCGGGGTGGGCGGCGTTGCCGCCGCGGTCTCCGTGCAAAGCCGCGCCCGTTTTACCCCAACCCCCGCGCTGATCGTCGTCGAGCCCGACCGCGCCGCCTGCCTCTACGCCAGCGCGGAACTCGGCGAGCGCACCGCCATCCCCGGCGACCTCGACACCATCATGGCCGGCCTCGCCTGCGGCCAACCCAGTCTGCTTGCCTGGCAGGAGCTGGACCGTGCTGCCGCGGCGTTCATGGCAATCCCCGACGAGGCCGCCGTGGCCACCCTGCGCCTGTTGGCAGCGGCGGGAACCGTCGCCCGCGCATCGGGCGTCGCCGGCCTGGCGGGCTGCTTGCTCGCCGCCGCCGATCCCGCCGCGCGCGCCACGCTCGGGCTCGGCGCAAGCAGTCGCGTGCTTTTGTTCGGCACCGAAGGGGCAACCGATCCGGAACAATCCGCGAAACCCGCGGGGGATTCCCGTGGGCCGCATCCGTTCACGGCATAGTTAGTGGTTTTTCAACCAGTTGTGGTTAACAGGGAGGGGCCGGACCGGGATATTGCCGGGTTCTTCAGGCGTTATCGGTAGCGATACGGCGTTGATATGGAGCGCGATGATGTTCGCCGCCAAGCCCATCCTGGCCGCAGTACTGGCCGTCGCCGTGGGGTACGCCGCGTATCCCTACGTGACCCTGTATCGGCTCAGCGACGCGATCCAGGCCGGTGACGCCACGACCTTGCGGGCGCTGGTCGATTGGCCTGCGGTGCGCGCGGGCATCAAGCAGGATATCTGCGACAACGTTGCCGCCGATCCGGCGGTGACCGTCAGCGACGGGAAGCTGCCCGCGTTCGGCGCCTCGTTCGTGCGCGGCATCGCCGCCAATGCCGTGGATCAGGACGTCACCGCGGAAGGACTGGTGGACATGACGCAGCGCCACGCCGCCGGCTCGGCAACGCAAGGTGCGGCGGTGCAGGTGAACTGGGCGTTCTTCCATGATCCGACCGATTTCATCGTCAGCCTCGATGCGCCGGGACAACGGGGCCCGATCAAACTGCGAATGAGCCTGAAGGACGCGGCCTGGCGGGTCACCCGCATCTGGCTGCCGGTCGCCTTGCTCCGGCAAGCGAGCGCGCGGACCTGATACCGCCGATCGGTGCTCCGTCACCCACAAGCCGAGGCGAAGAATACTCCGCTCGCCGTCGGCCGGCGCACGGCAATCACGACAAGTACGCACGCTGTCGCATGAGCTTCTCCCGCGGCTCCCGCTAGTGCCGCCCGTCACTGATTCTGCGGTCGAGCTCTGAACCGCTCGCTCCGGCAACACCGGCAGTGCCCGTGGAAACCGCCCGATCCACCGGGCCGCCGCACGAACCAATCCACCGGGCCAATCCACCGGACCAATCCACCGGGCGAGCCTCGCCACATCCGTGGCGCGCGTGCGTATCTCTGACATATCCAGTTATTCCCATTGACACACACCCCCCGCCATGCTACACGCCATGCGCGCTACGCAACCCGCCACGAAAGACCGCGCCGTATCCGTCCCGCCATGATGCACGATCCACTCACCACTCCGGCCGACGCCTGTGCCCCCGATGCGGATCGGGCCGCCCCGGACGCGCCCGCGCTCCTGCCCGAGTGGGTCGCCCATCTCCTCGCGCTGGTCATCCGCTTCATGCTCGAGCGCATGCTTGCCGCATGCTCGGGCCGCTCCCGGCTGCCATCCTGGTGGCACGACCGGCCGGACCTGCCGCCGGCCTCGGCGCAGGCCCTCGCCGCATCGACCCGCGGCCCGTTCGGCAACGCCATCGCCTGGATGTGCCAGCGCCGCGGCATCGGGCCGGGCCACCCGGACTGGCCGTACCTGGCCCGCACCATCGTGGCGTTTGGCGGCAGTGTGAAGGGGTTCCGCGCCGGCGCCAGGCCGTGCGGGCTGCAATGGTGGGAAAATCCCAACATCTTGCCGGGGATAATCGGAGAGACCGTGGCCACTCCCGCAGCCGCGGCAATGGCCTTGCTGCTGTCGCCGCAGGCGGCGGCCGCCGCTCCCTCGCCGGTACCCAGGAACATTGTGCGTTCGGCAGCCGAGCCTGCACGGCCGCCTGTGTTCCGCCGGCAGGTCCTTGCCCGTACCGCCACAGGTCCGCCGACCGGGCCGCCCGCGATCCGGGCGCACCATGTCTGCTATGCCTGAACGACCGGGGCCAGAGCATGGCTGGCCCCGCCGTCCTGATTCGTGCCAACCGCGAATGCCCGTTGCCAGAGCCTGACACGGCAGTCCGATCGACCGCTCCGGCTGGTCCCCGCATTATGAGTCACTCAGGGCAATAGGGATCATCAGGGAACGATCGCTCCAACCGCGCGGGTGACGCCTGGGCCGCTGCCTCGCCCGATGGGTCATCATCAAGGGCCGCCGGCATGATTCGGCGAATTCCCGACAACCCATTAATGTGCCGGCCCGTTGGGAGAGGCGCGGCACATGTTCAGCCTGACTGTCTGCGACCGCGTCATGAGGGCCGATGCGTCGGCCGCGCGTGCGGGGACGCTCCAATGATGCACGTCTCGCTGCTCGTGCCGGCGCCGTTCGACCAGGTCTCCGGCGGCTACGCCTACGATCGCCGCATGGTGGCGGAGCTGCGCGCGCAGGGCGGCACGGTCAGCGTGGTGCAACTCGCCGGCCGCTTTCCGCTCGCCGACGACAACGCGCGCGACGCTGCCTGTGCGGCATGGGACCACCTCACCGAGCCGACGCGTCCGGTGATCGACGGCCTCGCGCTGCCGGCCTTCGCGGGCATGGAGGATGCGTTGGCTGCGCGCGGCGCCATTGGCCTGATCCATCATCCCACCGCCTTGGAGACCGGCTTCGCCGAAGCCGAACGTGCGTCGCTGCGCAGCGTGGAACGGCGCCTGTACGGCCGCCTGCATCGCCTGATCGTTACCAGCGAGGCCACCGCCGAACGCCTCGCCGGCGAATTCGGCGTGGAGCGCGCGCGCATCGCCGTGGTGGCGCCGGGCACCGACGACGCGCCGCGCTGCACCGGCTCGGGCGGACCGGGTTGCGAGATCCTGTCGATCGGCACATTGGTCCCGCGCAAGGGCCACGACGTGCTGCTGCGCGCGCTGGCGCGGCTGTTCGATCTGGACTGGCACCTGACGATCGCCGGTTCGCCGCGCCCCGATCCGGCGCACGCGCAGGCACTGGTCGCGCTGACCGAGGAACTGGGGATCGCGCGGCACGTGCGCTTCGCCGGCGAGGCGACCGACGACGCGTTGGAAACGCTGTGGCGCGGCGCCGACCTGTTCGCGCTCGCCACCTGGTTCGAGGGCTACGGCATGGCGGCGGCCGAGGCGCTGAAGCGCGGCCTGCCCGTCGCGGTGTGCTCCGGCGGTGCCGCCGCGACGCTGGTCGAAGCGGAAGCCGGCGTGGTGTGCGAGCCGGGCGACCAGGTGCAACTGTCGAAGGCGCTGCGGCGGCTGATCTTCAGTCCCTCGCTGCGCGCCGAGATGGGCGAGGTCGCCTGGCGGATCGGCCAGAATCTGCCGCGCTGGGAAACCCAGGCGGAGGCATTCGCAACGGCGATCGGGGCGTGAGACAACCTCTCCCGCCGCGCGGGAGAGCTGTCATGCGGCAGGAGGACAGAGCCATGTTGCTGGGCGCGATCGCCGACGACTTCACCGGCGCCACCGATCTTTGCTCCATGCTGGTGCGCGGCGGCATGCGCACCGTGCAGCTCATCGGCGTGCCGCGCGACACCGGCGCGCCACCCGACTCCGACGCCGTGGTCGTCGCGCTGAAGTCGCGCACCGCACCGGTGCGCGACGCGGTCCAGCAGAGCCTCGCCGCGCTGGCCTGGCTGCGCCGCGCCGGCTGCCGGCAGTTCTTCTTCAAGTATTGCTCGACCTTCGACAGCACCGAGCAAGGCAATATCGGCCCCGTCGCCGATGCGTTGATCCACGAGCTGGGCTGCGGCTTCGCGCTCGCCTGTCCCGCGTTTCCCACCAACGCGCGCACCGTCTATCAGGGCCACCTGTTCGTCGGCGGCACGCTGCTGAACGAGAGCGGCATGGAGCACCATCCGCTGACCCCGATGACCGACGCCAACCTGGTGCGCGTGCTCGGCCGCCAGACCGGCGGCATCGTCGGCCTGGTCCCCTACGTCACCGTCGAGCACGGCAGTGGCGCGATCCGCGATGCCATGACGGCGTTGAAGGAGGCGGGAAACCGCTATGCGATCGTCGATGCGGTGAATGATGCGCATCTGCTGGCGATCGGCGAAGCGGCGGCAGAGCATGCGCTGATCACCGGCGGCTCCGGCGTGGCGATGCGCCTGCCGGAGAATTTCCGCCGCGCGGGATTGCTGCCGGCGCAAACCGATGCCGGCGCCTTGCCCCGCGTCATTGGTCACGCCGCCGTGCTCGCCGGTTCCTGTTCACGTGCCACGCTGGCGCAGCTTGGCATCGCGCGTTCGCACGTGCCGGTGTGGCAACTGGATGCGCTGGCCACGCCTGATGCCGCGCAACTCGCGGACGCGGCGCTTGCCTGGGCGGGCGGCAAACTTGGGAACGCGCCGATTGTGATCGCTGCATCCGCGCCGCCGGACAAGGTCGCCGCGCTGCAGGCCAGGCTGGGACGCGATGCCGCCGGCGCGCTGATCGAAGCCGCAATGGCGCGGATCGCCGAGGGCATCGTGGCGAACGGCGCGCGGCGCATCGTCGTGGCCGGCGGCGAGACGGCGGGCGCGGTGGTGCAGCGTCTCGGCGTCACCAGCTTGCGGATCGGCGCGGAGATCGATCCCGGCGTGCCGTGGACCTATGCACAGGGCAGCGGAGCGCCGCTGCTGATGGCGCTGAAGTCGGGTAATTTCGGCGCGCCGGATTTCTTCCTGAAAGCGTTCGAGATGCTGGAGGCGTGACATGGACGAAGCAGGCACCAGGCATCTGCTGGTCGAGCTGGCGGCCAGCCTGTTCGCGCGCGGCTTCTCCGTCGGCAGTGCCGGCAACATCAGCGTGAAGCTTGACGACGGCTACCTGATCACGCCGACCAATTCGAGTCTCGGGCGGCTCGACGCCGCGCGGCTGTCGCGGCTCGATGCGGCGTTCCGCCATATCGGCGGCGACGCGCCATCGAAGGAGGTGTTCATGCACCGCGCCTTCTATCGCGCGCGTGCCGAGGTTGGGGCTGTTGTCCACCTGCATTCCACCCAGGCCACCGCGGTGGCGTGCCTGCCTGACGTGGACCACGACAATCCGATCCCGCCGTTGACGCCGTATTTCGTCATGCGCGTTGGCCGGCGGTTGCCGATCGTCAGCTATTATCGTCCGGGCGATCCGGCGATGGAGCCGGCGATTCATGCGGCGGCGCGGGATGCGCGCGCGGTGCTGCTGGCCAATCATGGGCCGGTGGTGTCCGGCAAGACGCTGACCGATGCGGTGTACGCCGCGGAGGAACTGGAGGAGGCGGCGAAGCTCTATCTCATGCTGCGCCACTCCGCGCCGCGGCTGCTGACGCCGCCGCAGGTGGAAGAATTGCTTTAAGCAAACCTCTCCCGCGCTGTGCACGGGAGAGGTCGCCGTGAAGTGAAGGTGATTGGGCCGGCACGCAAGACCCTCACCCTCGGCGCTGCGCGCCGTCACCTCTCCCGCGGGCGGGAGAGGTTCTTCGCTCAGCTCATCGACTCGCCTGAACTGCCTTCCGACATCTCCGGCGCGGGCGCCGCCGCGGCCTTCTTCTTGCGCCCCGCAGTCTTGCGCATGACCTTCTTGGGTGCGGCCTTCTTCGCGCCGGCCTTGCGCTTCGCGCCGGCCTTCTTCGGGGCCGCAGCCTTCTTCTTCGCGCCGGCCTTCTTCTTCGCGCCGACCTTGCGTCCGACGGTCTTGCGAGCACCCTTCGCCGCGACCTTGCGTCCGGCCTTCTTCGGGGCGGCCTTGCGCGCGCCCTTCTTGGCGGCAGCCTTGCGGCCACCCTTCTTCGCCGCCTTCTTGGCAGCCCGTATCGCCATCGCCTGTGCGCGCGGCTTTTCGGTTGTCTCTTCGTTGCTCACCTGTTGAAGCTCCTTCTGGTATCGTTCGTTGTTGACGCGGGTTGACTCACGGCAGGCCGTGCAGCCGGCTCCGCACTTCGTCCGCCGTCGCATCGCTTTCGCGCGGACAGACCGGCAACGTCAGGCCAGCGACCGGATCGGCGTTGCCGCGCCATGCCAGCGCAAGTCCGGCAATTCGGCATGGTGCCTGTCCGACCGATCCGGCGCGGAACTCCGCTGGTTCCCGCGCACGCCACGACCGCAAACGTCCCGGCGCATGGCGAACCTGCCCAGTGCAACGTGCGCGCACCGCGGTCTTCACCGTTCCTTGCGCGATCCTGCCTGCTGTGCCGGCATCCGATCGCTTCTGCTTCGCCTGGACGAGGCTGCGGTCCATCGACCGTCCTTCCGTTTGTGGATGCGTGCGCCGACAGACTTGACGTGTTGTCCGAATCGGAGTCGCGCATGCCGAATCCGCTATTCATCGTCTCGCATGCGCATGTCAACAAAAAGCAACGTCGCCTCGCGGTGCGAATGCAAAAATGTTCACGCGTGGTCCGATGCGATGCTTTCATGCCACAGATCAAACCTCTCCCGCGAAGTGGCAGAGGTCGTCGCATAGTGCCGTTTGAGGGTGCCGCGTGACGCGGGAAGGCGGCGTGCGTGTCGTGGCGCCCGCATCCGCGGCGCTTCGCACCGCGACCTCTGCCGTTTTGCGAGAGAGGCTTCGGTCAACAAAAAACCGCCGCGGCATCGCTGCCGCGGCGGCTGCCTGCAGCAACCCGAACCGGCTCAGTGCCGCTGGTCGATCGGCACGAAGCGCATGTTCTCAGGCCCCGTATAGTTCGCCGTCGGCCGGATCAGCTTGTTGTCGATGCGCTGCTCGATCACGTGCGCGCCCCAGCCGGAGGTGCGCGCGATCACGAAAAGCGGCGTGAACATCGCCGTCGGCACGCCGAGCATGTGGTAGGAGATCGCGCTGAACCAATCGAGGTTGGCAAACATCTGCTTGGCATCCGCCATCGTTGCCTCGATCCGGTCGGCGATGTCGAACAGCTTCATCGAGCCGGCTTCCCGCGACAGCCGCCGCGCCACCTCCTTGATCACCTTGTTGCGCGGGTCGGCAATCGTATAGACGGCATGGCCGAAGCCAATCACCACCTCGCGGTTGCCGACGCGCTTGCGGATGTCGGCCTCCGCCTCGTCCGGCGTGGCGTAGCGGCTCTGGATCTCGAACGAGACTTCGTTGGCGCCGCCGTGCTTCGGCCCGCGCAGCGCGCCGATGCCGGCGGTGATCGCCGAGTGCATGTCCGCCCCGGTGCCCGCCACCACCCGGCAGGTGAAGGTGGACGCGTTGAACTCATGCTCGGCGTAGAGAATCAGCGAGGTGTGCATGGCGCGGACGAACATCGCGCTCGGTGGCTTGCCGTGCAGCAGGTGCAGGAAATTGCCGCCGATCGAGTCGTCGTCGGTCTCCACCTCGATCCGCTTGCCGTTATGCGCGTAGTGGAACCAATACAGCAGCGCCGGACCGAGGCACGCCATCAGCCGGTCGATGATGTCGCGCGCGCCCGGCTGGTTCTGGTTGTCCTTCTCCGGCAGCACGCAGCCCAGCGCCGACACGGCGGTGCGCATCACGTCCATCGGATGCGCGGCCGCGGGCAGTGCCTCCAGCGACTGCTTCACCGCGGCCGGCAGTCCGCGCAGCGCGATCAGGCTGGTCTTGTAGCCGGCCAGCTCGGCGCGCGTCGGCAGCTTGCCGTGCACCAGCAGGTAGGCGATCTCCTCGAACTCGCATTGCTCCGCGACGTCCAGGATATCGTAGCCGCGATAGTGCAGGTCGTTGCCGGTGCGCCCGACGGTGCACAGCGCGGTGTTGCCGGCGGTCACGCCGGACAGGCCGACGCCTTTCTTCGCGCGGTTGGGGAGTGCAGCCGTGTCGCTCATGAGTGTGCTCCTTTCTGCGTACACCGCGCCCGCTGCGCGGGAGAGGCCGGCGCGAAGTGCCGGGTGAGGGCGATCGGGTCGGCCCGCGGAACACCGTGGGGCCGACCCGATCACTCCCACCTGGCGAGCTTTGCTCGCCGGCCTCTCCGGCGCAGCGGGAGCGGCAAGATGAACCTCAGAATATCCCCGGCTTGCCGACCGACAGAGTCCCCGCCGGCAACACAACGTTCAGCCCGTGCAGCTCCTCCGCCTTCAGCCGCGGCAGTGCCTGCGCCACCTCCAGAAAGCGGTTCGCCTCGCGCGTCGTGACGATGCCGTCGGTCATGGTGAGGAATTTCCCGATATAGTCCTCCCGCTTGAACGGCTTCGCCCCCAGCGGGTGCGCGTTGGCCACCGCCAGCTCGTCCACCAGCGTGGTGCCGTCGCGCAGGAACACCTCGGCGCGGCCGCCATACGCGACCTCGTTCGGATCGGTGGACAGGTACCGCCGCTCCCATTCCGGGTCTTCGCGGGTTTCGATCTTGTGCCACAGCCGCACCGTATCCGCCCGCGCGGCGCGCTTCGGCGCGTAGCTGTCCACGTGGTGCCAGCGCCCGTCCTGCAGCGCGACGGCGAAGATATACATGATCGAGTGATCCAGCGTCTCGCGACTCGCCTTCGGATCCAGCTTCTGCGGGTCATTGGCGCCGGTGCCGATCACCGCATGGGTGTGGTGGCTGGTATGGATGACGATCTTCTCCACCGCCTCCAGGTCCGGAATCCGCTCCCGCATGCGGAACGCCAGGTCGATCAGCGCCTGCGACTGGTATTCGGCGCTGTGCTGCTTGGTGAAGCTGTCGAGGATCGCCCGCTTCGGTTCGCCCGGCGCCGGCAACGGCACCTGGTAATGCGCCTGCGGCCCGTCCAGCACCCAGGCAATCACGCTGTCCTCGCCTTCATAGATCGGGCTGGGCGCGCCTTCGCCGCGCATCGCGCGATCCACCGCCTCCACCGCCAGCTTGCCGGCATGCGCGGGCGCAAAGGCTTTCCACGAGCTGATCTCGCCTTTGCGCGACTGGCGCGTGGTGACGCTGACATGCACCGCCTGCTGCACCGCCTGGTAGATTGCCTCCGGCTTCAGGTTCAGCAGCGTGCCGATGCCCGCCGCCTGGCCCGGGCAGAGATGCGTGATGTGGTCGATCCGGTGCTTGTGCAGCGAGATCGACCGCACGAGGTTGATGTGGATCTCGTAGCCGGTGGCGATCCCGCGCACCAAATCGCGGCCGGACTTCCCCATGGTCTGCGCCACCGCCAGGATCGGCGGGATATTGTCGCCGGGATGCGAGTAGTCCTGCGCGAGGAAGGTGTCGTGCATGTCCAGCTCGCGCACCGCGGTGCCGTTCGCCCACGCCGCATATTCCGGACTGACCATCCTGCCCGACGCCACGCCGAACACCGTCGCGCCGGCGGCGCCGCGCGGACGCGGATGGCCCAGCGCCATGTCGCGCGCCGACATCGGCGCATGACGGTTGACCGAAGCGACCGCCACCGCGGCGTTGTCGATCACGCGGTTGACGATCATCTCCGCCACGTCCTTCTCCACCGGCACCTTGTCGGCGGCGAGAATGGCGAACTTCCAGGCAAGCTGGTCCTCGCGTTTCAGGTTGTCCTTCGAGGGATGCACCCTCAAATCGTGCAGGATCATGCGTTCCTCCGGTTGGCGCGGCGGCTTGGCGGCCTCTCGCGCGCGGTCTGGCCTTCACATCGTCATCCCGGCTACATCGTCGCCCCGGCGACATCGTCACTCCGGCTACATCGTCATCCCCGCGAAAGCGGGGACCCAGCCCCGGATCAAGTCCAGGAGCAACCCTGGTTCCCGCTTTCGCGGCGATGACGTACGCGCACCTTCGTAGGAGCGCACCGGCATCACGGCAAGCGTGGCGACAAGGCGCGCATGACGTGGGACAAGCGAACCAAGCGCCACACGCAGCGAGCGATACCCATATAAGTGTCAACGCCATTCGGTCGCGTGATCGTCGGCACCGCGGTTACCGCCGGCGCGATCCTCCATCACGGCCATGTTGCCATGCGCGGCGCACGATCGCCGCGGTCGGCCACGGTGTGGCGACGCCGGCATCTCCGCGTTCAAACTCTCTACATATGAGTACGACGCGGCGCGCGCCCGCGCATCGCCCATTCGTCACAGGCGCGCGCCTGCGCTCCACGCCGGTTACCGGACGCTTCGTACCGCGGCACGGCGCCTGGTCAGAACGCGGTGGCGTCGCGCAGCCTGTGCCGCGTGTCCGGCAGCGTGGCCGCGCCGGCATCGGCGACGCCGCGTCTTGTGCCGCGGAACGGCCGCGCCCGATACAGCTTGCGCGCATCCTCAAGGATCGTCGCTTCATGCGCGGCGCTCAGATCGACGACCACGAGCGTCTCAGCAATCCGATGAACGCTTCCAGGGCTGCCGCTGGACATTCCTCCGGAGATGCCACCGTAAATTCCGTTGGGGATGCCACCGGTGTGGCGTGCGGAGCTGGAGCGGAACGCGCCGGTCGCCGCCTCGCAGCGCGATCCGGGCCGGACCACCCGCACGATGCGCCGTGCCAGCGAGGCCATGCCGAGGTCGATGACAATGTCCTCCGGCGCGGCGGGAAACTGCGCCGCCACGGTGAAGCTCTGGCCGAATTCGCGCAGGTCGCGGGCGTAGCACGACGTCTGGACGCAGGCCGCGATCACGTTCGGCACCGCGGCTTCGCCGGCGACCCGCAGCATCGCAAAGGCAAGCATGCGCTGCAGCAGATGGGATGCGCGGGCCTTCGGCGCCATGTACGCGGCATCGAGGAACAGGAACGGTTCCCGTTCGGTCGCCAGGTCGCTCGCGGCGACAACGCCGAGACATCGCTCGTCATTGGTTCCGGTGGCCAGGACGACATGGTCGCTCTCCGCCATGCGCAGGCCGTTCTCCCACGGCAGCATGGCGCCGGCCATGCCGTCTTCGCAAAGGTCGTCGAGGATGCGGCACGGATCGAATGCCTCGCTCTTCGACGGATCGCGCAGGTAGGTGAAGCTCAGGCCCTGTTCGGCAAGGATCGTATCCATCGCCGCTCCCCCAGTTTGCGGCAGACTACCGGCGCCGGCGCTCCTTGGCTGTGACGCGGCTCACAGGTCGGCGATTTGCCGGTGCGGCGGCACGGGGGGTTCCCTTCCGCGGGGCCAGGCGCGACAACGGCGCGGAAATCCAGGCGAGGGAGCAGGCGGGTGAGCCACGGCAATCGGGATGACGATGCGGCGCCGGCGTCCGGCACGGTGGATTGGCGGCATAACGGCGTTCGGGTGATCAAGGGCGACCAGCTCGACACCAACACGCCGCAGACGCCGGGGATGAACCGCGCCGCGGCGATCAACGCCGCAAGGGTAGGGGCGCGAAAGATCTGGGCCGGCACGGTCCACATCCATGCCAACGCGAAGACCGGCGCGCACCACCACGGCGCGCTGGAGAGCGTGATCTACGTGATCCGTGGCAGGGCCCGCATGCGCTGGGGCGAGAACCTGGAATTCGTCGCCGAGGCGGAGCCGGGGGATTTCATCTTCGTGCCACCCTACGTGCCGCATCAGGAGATCAATGCGAGCTCCGACGAGACGCTGGAATGCGTGCTGGTGCGCAGCGACAACGAGGCGGTGGTGGTGAACCTGGACATCGAGCCGGTGGAAAAGCCGGAGGCGGTCTATTGGGTGGACCCGATCCACCAGCGGCCGTAGGCGACGGCCGCGCCGCAAGCCGATCGCTGAAACGAAGGTAAGGTCAGGGACCTGCGCTGCAACCCGCCAGGTGGCTTACCCTCCCCTTGGTCCGCTTCGTGGCGCAGGCCCCCTCCCGCCCGACTACTCCAACTGAAGGGTCCCAAGGGTGCGGCAGCCCGGGCGTAGGGGGCGAGGGCTATCGAGTCGCCCTCGGCACTGGCACACCCTGATCTCTCCCGCCAGGCGTGAGAGAGGTTGATCGTTGCTACAGCGTGAGCCCGCCATCCACCGTGATGGTCTGCCCGGTCACCATCGCCGCGCCGAAGCCGAGGAACAGCACAACCTCCGCCAGATCCTCCGGCTGGCAGCGGCGCTTCAGCAAGGCGCGCTCGATCGATTGCGTGCGCTCCTCGTTGGTCCACTCCACCATCCATGAACTGTCCACCGCGCCGGGCGCGATCGCGTTCACTCGCACCTCCGGCGCCAGCGCACGCGCCAAGTTCTGCGTCAGGCTGACCACGCCGGCCTTGGTGGCGCTGTACGCCAGGCTGGAACCCGCGCGTCCCAGCCCGGCGATCGACGCGGTGTTCACGATCGCACCCTTCGCCGACTTCAATGCCGGCGCCGCCGCCTTGGCGCAGCGGAAGACTCCCAGCAGATTGGTTTCCAGCAGTTGGGACCACAGGTCTTCGGTGATCAGGTCGAGCTCCGGTGGGGTGATGCGTCGTCGCGTGCCCGGGGTGCCCGCGTTGTTGAACAGCAGATCGAGCCGGCCGAGATTGTCGAGTGCCTGTAGCACCATGCGTTCCGCCGTGTCCGGTTCGCCGACGCTGCCGGGGGCGCCGATTGCCGTGCCGCCTTCGGAACTCAGCTTGTCAACGGCCTCCGGGCCGCGCGGATCGTCGGGCAGGAAATTCACCGCCACGGTGGCGCCGGACCGCACCAGCATGCGTGCGGTGGCGAAGCCGATGCCCGACGCGCCGCCGGTCACCAGCGCGGTTTTTCCCCGTAGGTCGTAGCTGATCATGTGCCCTCCATCGGTCCAATCTTGCGCAACGCCTGTTTCAGCGCCAGCAGCTTGCGGTCGCGGGCCCGAAACAGTTCCTCCGGCGAACGGTCGCCCCAGTCGAAATAGCCCTTGCCGGACATCACGCCGGTGCGGCCTTCGGCGATCAGTCTGTCCAGCGCGTCGATGAAGAAGACGTGCGACGCGCCGTTCGCGGCCAGGCTGCGCGCCAGCCACTCGGCGCCGGTGAGTTGCTCTGCCATGCGCGTTTCCTCCGTGCGGTTGGGCCGGACTGTAGGTGCCGGCGCCGGTGACGACAATGTTCGCCGGGTCCGCTATGCTTGCGACGCACTGTTCCGGGAGGCGGCAATGCTGCCAACACCGAGCCTGCCGATGCTGCAATTCCTCATCTGGGTCGCCAAGCGCCCGCGCACCCACGGCGACGTGATGGACGCATGGCAAAGTTCCTGTCCGCGCCTGTCGGTCTGGGAAGACGCGATGATCGGCGGCTACGTGCAATTCGCCGGCGACACGGCACGCGGTGTGATGCTGACGCCGCTCGGCCGCGCCGTGCTGGACGCGCAGGCCCCGGCCGCCGAGCGGCTGGCAGCGGACTGATCCGCGCCGCGTCAGCGTTTGCGCTGGCGCTCGAGAAACCGCTGCATCAACCCACGCGGCTCGTCGGTCTCCCACGCGGCGACGAAGCAGTCGATGCCGCGCTGAATGGCGGCGCCGAGCGGCAGCGTTTCCCAATCGCCGATCAGGCGCTTCTGCAATCGGATCGCGCGCGGACCGGACGCAAGGATGCCCGCCAGCGCCCGTTCCACCGCGGCGTTCAACTGCGCGGCCGGCACAACCTCCTCCACCAGCCCCCAGGACAGCGCGGTCGCCGCGTCGATCGTTTCCCCGGTCAGCAGCAGGCGCCGCGTGCGTCCCCAGCCGATCAGCCCCGGCAACAAAGCCGCCTCGACCACCGAAGGCACGCCGACGCGTACCTCCGGCATGCCGAACCGCGCGGCGCTGCCGGCGACGCGCAGGTCGCAGGCGGCGGCGACCTCCAGCCCGGCGCCCAGCGTCCAGCCCTGGATGCAGGCGATCGCCGGCACCGGCAACCGGCGGAGCACGTCGCAACTGCGATGCACCAGCGTGATGAAGTCGCGCGCCGACGCGGCGTCCAACACCGCCATCTCACCGATATCGGCGCCACCGATGAACGCCTGCGTGCCGGCGCCGCTCAGCACGACGGCGCGCAGCGCCGCGTCCTCCGCCAGCCGCTCCACTGCCGCAATCAGCGCCGCCATCGCCGCGCGGTTCAGCGTGTTGAGCTTCGCGGCGTTCTCGATCGTCACCCACGCCACGCCGCGCGCGTCCTGCCGCACGCTCACCCGGTCTGCGTCGTCCATCGGTCTGCTCTCCCGCGGGCGGTTGCGCCACGCCCGGCCGCAACCCATACCGCGCCGCGCCGCTTGCCGCATCCGGCACCACAATGAGGCAACCGCATGCTGCGGCGCTTGCAGCCGCACGCATCCCGGTGCCGACGCCACAGGCAGGCCGAAGGCCCGCGTTTGATTCTATGGTGGACCGGCTACTGCTGCGGGTCGCCCACGGGAACCCGCTGGACCTGTCCCGGATCGGTCAGGTACGCGGCGGAGTCCCGTTGGACACAGGACGCGGCGGATCGCCGATCTCCAGCAGCTTCGGCCCGTGCGGCAGCGCCGCGGGTCCGATCTGGTTAACGCCGCGCGGCTTGCCGGCATCCGGCGCGCCGCAGGCATCGCCGGACTGCGACGTCGTCACGACCGGCGCGCTGCCGTCACCGCGATCGACGATGCTGATGCGCTGGCTGCACACGCCGGGGCCGCCGGCCAATGGCGCGAACGACACGTTGAGCGGCGCGCCGGAACCGAACGCCGCGCGCAGCAATTGGCCTGGCCCCGGCAGCGGCAGGAACATCGCGTTCATGTTGGCGATCACGCGCTGCATCGCCGCCGCTTGCTGGGCGATCAGCCGCAGCATCGGCGTTGCCGGAGACACGCCGGCGCTCACCATGCCGGCGCTCACCATGTTCGGGGCGGCAACGGCGCCCGGGCCCGGCAGGATCACCACGGTAGCGCCCGGTGGCACGTAGATCACCCGCCCGCCTTGCGGCCGGGCCGCCTGCGCCGGTCCACCCGGCGCGGCGAGGGGCAGCGCCAGGCAGGCGCCAAGCAAAGCATTGCGAAGTGTCGTCATCGGCAACCTCTCACGGCAGATCGGATGGACGGCCGATAGTTTGCCCAGCGGCTTTGCCGGCGCGATGCGGGCGAATGAAAAATCCGTAAGACCTGCCGTCGCCGAATCGCAACCGCCGTGTCCGGGCAACGGCATCGGCTTCGTTCGCTGGAGGCAATGAGGGCGGGCCTATCACTTCACCCCCAGCCCGCGCATGAACTGGTCGCGGATGCGCGCTGGGTCGCGTTCCGTCGTCTGTTTCGGCTTGTCGCGATCGATGCGGCATCCGATCAGCCAGGGCCCGTCCTCGCGCAAGGCGAGGTCGGCCAGCTCCTCGAACGCGGCTTCATCCGCCGCCCAGGCGCTTTGCGCCAGACCCGCGCCGCGCGCGATCGCCACGATGTCGGCGCCCTGTTCCGTCAGGGTCTGCTGCCCGCCGGTGATCTGATAGGTGCCGTTGTCCATGATGACGATGGCCAGGTTTTTTTGCGCCCGCGCCGCGACGGTGGCCAAGGACCCAAGCTGCATCAGGATCGAGCCGTCGCCTTCCAAGGCGAACACGCGGCGCCGCGGCTGCGCCAGCGCGACTCCGAGCGCGATCGGCACCGCCAGCCCCATGCTGCCCAGCATATAGAAATTCTGCGCCCGTTGCCCGCTGCCCCAAAGGTCGAAATTGGTGTAGCCAATGCCGCCGACCACCGCCTCGTCGTGCTTCAGCCGCGCCACCAGGCGCTGCGTGACATCGAAACGATTCAGCACCTTGGCCTGGGCGCGGCCTGTCGGATGGTTTGCCGGGAATGCCATGCTGTCCCCCTATGCCGCGAACACTTTGCCGCCCGTCAGCAGGGGCGACAGGATGAAACAGCACGGCGCCTGGGTGGCGACGGCCTGGGTGATACCGCGATCGATGATGAACTCCACCTCGTCCAGCCGCGTCATGGTGTGGTGCTCGACCGCCAGCGCTGCAAGCACCGGGCGCATGGTGCGCGCCACCAGCGCCTGGCCGATGTTGAATTCGCCCAGCGTGCCGCGTTCCGACACTATCATCAGCACGGGAATCTGGAACGGCACGGCGAGCGAGGCGATGACGTTCGGCAGCGTGGCGAAACCGCTGGTCTGCATCAGCAGGATACCGCGCGTGCCACCCATCCAGGCGCCGGACAGGATGCCCAGCCCTTCCTCCTCGCGCGCGACGGCGAAGGCGGTGAAGAACGGGTCGGCGTGCACCGCCTCGATCAGCGGGCGCAGCACGTTGTCCGGCACATAGACGACCAGCGACACGGCGTGGCGCTGCAATACGTCGCGCACGATCTGGTGCCAGGCACGGTCCGGGGCTTCCTCATCCATCACAGCGATCCCGTCAGGTTCGGACGCAAGTCTGCGACGCCTTGCGCGGGCGGGCAACCGTCCGTAAGGAGGGCGCGGATGCGATTTTGCAGGAGGTCTCCCATGCCGGACGCCGGCCCGTATGACGTGATCGTGGTGGGCGCGGGCAACGCCGCGCTGTGTGCTGCCCTGTCCGCGCAGGAACAAGGCGCCCGGGTACTGGTTCTGGAGAAAGCGAGCGAGGAAGACCGCGGCGGCAACTCCACGTTTACCGCCGGCGGCTTTCGCTTCGTGCACCACGGCGTCGAGGATCTGCGCAAGGACGTGCTGGTCGATCTGTCCGATGCCGAGGCCCGCAGCATGCACATCCCGCCCTGGACGGCGGAAATCTATATGGACGACCTGATGCGGGTCACCGAGAATTTGTCGGAACCGTATCTGGCCGACCTGCTGGTCAACCGCTCGCGCGCGACCGTGGTGTGGATGCGCGAGAAGGGCGTGCGCTGGATTCCGATGCTGAAGCGCCAGTCGTATCTGGTGAACGGCATCAACGAGTTCTTCGGCGGCATGGCGGTGGAAGCGGTCGGCGGCGGCTGGGGCCTGGTGGATTTCCTGTTCAAGTCGGCCGAGCGCCACGGCATCGTGGTCCGCTACAACACCGGTCTGCGCCGGTTGATCCAGAACCGCAAGGGCGACGTTACCGGCGTCACGGCGTTCGGCCCGGATGGCTACGAGGACATCCAGACCAGGTCCGTGGTGCTGGCGTGCGGCGGGTTCGAGGCGGATCCAGAAATGCGGGTGCGCTACTACGGCCCCGGCTGGGAGTTGGCGAAGGTGCGCGGCACGCGGCACAATACCGGCGAGGGCATCAAGGCGGCGCTGGAGATCGGCGCCGCGGCGTTTGGCGGCTGGTCCACCTGCCATGCGGTGCAGTGGGACATCAGCTCCCCGCCGTTCGGCGACCGCGTGGTGCTGGACAACTACCAGAAGCATTCCTACCCGATCGGCATGATCGTCAACGCCAACGGCGAGCGCTTCGTCGATGAGGGCGCAGATTTCCGCAACCACACCTACGCCAAATACGGCCGCGAGGTGATGAAGCAGCCGCAGCGCATGGCGGTGCAGATCTTCGACAAGAAGACCATCGACATGGTGCGCGACGAGTACCGCATCCGCCAGGTGACCAAGGCGCAGGCCGACACGATCGAGGAACTGGCGCGGAAGCTGGAGATCAGCGTTGAGGGTTTGGTGCGCACGGTGCAGCAATTCAATGCCGCGTGCCAGCCGGGCGCGTATAATCCGTCGATCCTCGACGGCAAGTGCACCGCGGGCATCACGCCGCCCAAGTCGAACTGGGCGCTGCCGATCGACGAGCCGCCGTATCACGGCTTCGTCGTGACCTGCGGCATCACATTCAGCTTCGGCGGGCTGAAGATCACCACCGATGGCGAAGTGGAGGACACCACTGGCCGGGTGATTCCGGGGCTGTTCGCGGCGGGCGAGCTGGTGGGCGGGATTTTCTACCAGAACTACCTGGGTGGCGCGGGACTGGCGTCCGGCTCGGTGTTCGGGCGGCTGGCGGGAAGTTCGGCCGGACGTTACGGCACGCAGTAAGCGGCTCCCCACCACTCTCCGATCGGAGCGGGCCCGGCCTGGCCGGAAGCGCAGGGGACAGAGTTGGTACTGGAGGCGGCGACGATCGGCGCCCTACTATGCCTGCTGGCCGAGCAGTGGCCGGACGAGGGCAGTGATCGCTCGACGCCATGCGTCCTTCTTCCGCTCGGTGACCTGCGCAACGGCCATCACCAGCAGGAAGGTACCGCCGAACACCAGCAACCGGTTGCGCCATGACGGTATCGGCCATGGAGAAATGGCCGCCAGAAAATGCGCGATGGGCGCGTGGAACAGGTAAAGGGTGAAGGTGGCCCCGGCGAACCAGCGAATCGGCGGCACTAGCCAGCCAAGCCGGATGCGGCAGGTCGGGGCGAAGCTGCTGAAGCCAATCAGGTGCGCCGCGAACAGTACCCCGACGACGTAAGCGTTGATCAGGTCGGGTCGGTAAAGCCTGGGCAAGTAGGTGTTCCTGATGAACAATTCGTAGGCCAGGAGCAGGGCGACACTGCCGAAGCAGAGGATTGCGCCTGATGCGGGGCCGGGAATTCGCTCAGCCGCGAGCCGCTGGCAGCCCACGCCGAGCAACCAAAGGGGAGCCGCGAGGACTATTTTCGGTCCAGCAACAATGCAGATTGCTGCCAGAAGCAGCGGCGACCAGCGGCGCGGTGCGAACAGCGCCAAGCCGAACATGACATAGTACCAGATTTCATAGTCGAGAGACCAGTATAGCAGGCAGGATCCAGGAACGATATCACGATTCCATAATTCTCCAGTGAAGAATGCGCTGCTGGCGAACTGTCCCAGCCGGCCTGTGGCAACGTAGCCCCAGGTTATGTTGTACGCGCCAGGCGCAATTGTACGTCCGACCGTGTCCAATGCGAACGTTACGATTAGAGCAGGCAGTGCAACAGAATAAACCCGGGCTGCACGATTGATGGCGTAGATGCTCGCCGCGCTCTCGTTCCGTTGGGTCACGTAGCTGATCACAAATCCCGACAAAACGAAGAAGACGACGACCGCACTCGTCATGTAGGGGCCGAACTGCCAGAACAGGCCACCGGTCAGGTGCATACCCGAGACATGGCCAAGGAATACAATCAGAGCCGCCGTGAATCTAATCACATCGAGGTAGACCGAAGTCGCGCGGTTCATGATGACGCCTACGGAACGATAGTGACCGTCTTATCACCTGCCGGGCCGGCCCGCGTCAACCACGTCATTATCGGCGCGGCATCCGGTTCCGCGCTACGCCTCCGGCCGGAATCCCATGATGCGATCGAAACGGTCGCAATAGGCCGGCCACACCTCGGGATTCAGCAACCGCGGCGGCCGCTTGCCGTCCAGAATCCCCAGCAATTGCTCGGCCGCGATGCGCGCGATGTTGTGCCGCGACTGCCGGGTGATGCCGGCGATGTGCGGACTGACCAGCACGTTGTCGAACGCCAGCAGCGGGTGATCGGTCGCCGGCGGCTCGTCCTCCCAGACGTCCAGACCGGCTCCGGCGATCTGCTTCGCGTGCAACGCGTCGGCCAACGCCAGCTCGTCGTGGATGCCGCCGCGCGCGGTGGTGATGAAATAGGCGTGCGGCTGCATCAGCGCGTATTCGCGCGCACCGACCATGCCGCGCGTCTCCGTGGTGTGCGGGCAGTTGACCGACACGTAATCCGCCTGGCGCAGCAGGTCGTCCAGCACTGCCAGCTTTTCGGCGCCACGCGCGGCGGCCTGTGCCTCGGTCAGATAGGGATCGTAGGCCAGCACCCGCATCTGGAACAGTCCGCGGCACAGTTCCGCCACGCGGGAGCCGACATTGCCGAGGCCGATGATGCCGATCGTCCGCCCCACCACGTCATCGCCCATAAATTCGCGCCGCGGGAGTTGCTCGCCGCTGCGCATGGAATGATCGGCCAGCATCAGGCGTTTCGACAGCGACAGCATCATGGCCATGACATGCTCGGCCACGCCCTCCTTGTTGCCGCCGGCCTGGTTCACCGCCGCCACGCCCGCGCGGGTGCAGTCTTCCAGGTTCACCGTGTCGTAGCCGGCGCCCGTGGTGGACAGCATCACCACGTTCGGCATGCGCGCCAGCAACGCCGTGGTCCCGTGGAACTTGCGTGCCAGCTCCTGACGCGCGGAGCTGATCTGGTAGGCGTGGGCGCGCGCCAGTATCGGCTCAACATCGTCGTCCGGAGTGTCGTTCACCAGTTTATCCACCTGGATATCCGGCCGCTGGCCGAGCAGTTCCAGGAAGATCGGAGCGGAGACGTGGTTGACGTAGAAGACGCGCTTGATGTTGGGGGTCATGGCAAGTCTTTCCGATGCGTTTGGATCACCGTAAGGACGCGGTGTTTTCCCGGCAAGACAGTGCCCCTGTCATTGTGGGAAGCACGGCGACGCTGCAATCCACCGCGGCAGATTGGTTTGCCACCACCCTTCTCGCATTCACCGAGCCACCGCTTGACCCTCGCCGTCTGCTCTGCGACGCTTTCCGCGGAAATCCAGGTGCAGCATGAAATTCGGCATCTTTTACGAACATCAGCTTCCCCGCCCGTGGACCGCGACGAGCGAATACGACCTGTTCCAGCAATCCCTGGCACAGATCGAACTCGCCGACCGGCTCGGCTACGATTATGTTTGGGAAGTGGAGCACCATTTCCTCGAAGAGTACTCGCATTCTTCCGCGCCCGAAGTCTTCCTGGCGGCGGCGACGCAGCGCACGCAGCGGATCCGGCTGGGCCATGGCATCGTGCAGCTTACCACCAACCAGCCGCATCGCGTGGCGGAACGCGTCGCCACGCTCGATCTGCTGTCCGGCGGCCGGGTGGATTTCGGCATGGGCGAGGGCGCCGGCCCGGCGGAATTGCACCCGTTCGGCGTGCGCGTGCGTGACAAGCGCGAGCGGTGGGAGGAGGCGGTGCGCGCCATCATCCCGATGTTCACCCGCGAGTCCTGGGAGTTCCACGGTCAGTACTACGATTTTCCGGCGCGCAACGTCGTGCCGAAGCCGTTCCAGAAGCCGCATCCGCCGCTCTGGGTGGCATGCTCCAACATCCGCACGATCGGCGACGCGGGACGCTGGGGCATGGGCGCGCTGGGCTTCAGCTTCGTCTCGCCCGACGCGGCGCGCGCCTGGGTGCATCGCTACTACAACACCCTGCTGCACCATCCGCGGCCCTTGGCGGAGTATGCGGCCAATCCCAACATCGCCATCGTCAACGGCTTCATGTGCGCCGCAACGGATGAAGCGGCGCTGGAGAAAGCCTCCGGCTGGACCTTTTTCATCTTTGCCCTGTCGCATTATGGCCGGAAGGGCATCGATGCGCCGGGCGCCGGCGATCTGTGGCGCGACTACCAAGCCTGGCGGCAGACGGAACAGGCGCGGCAGGCGCTGCGCAACGGGCTGATCGGCTCACCAGAAACCATCCGCGGGCGGCTGCGCCTGTTCGAGGCCGCGCATGTCGATCAGGTCATCCTGTTGAATCAGGCCGGCAAGACGACGCACGAAGACATCTGCGCCAGCCTGGACCTGTTCGCGCGCGAGGTGATGCCGGAATTTCAGGCCCGTCAACCGGCGCAGGACGCGTGGAAGCAGGACGTGCTGGCCGGCCGCATCGCGCTGGAGGAACTCGACACCGACCCGTACGACCTGTACTCGCATCAGAACGAAGACATCGTGCGCCTGACGCCGGGGCAATTGAAGCAGCGCATGGCAGAGAAGGAACGCATGACCGCGAGTGGGTGAAGCAACGCGTGGCGAGGGGCGGAAACATGCGGCAGATGGTGATGGTGGGTTTTTTGCAGGCGCAGAACTGCACCAACCTGGTGAGCTCCTGGCGGCATCCGGAATCGCGCGACGACACCACCTCGGCCGACTACTACCAGACCATCGGCCGCGTGCTGGAGGCGGGAAAATTCCACGTCGGCTTCTTCGACGATCGCCTGGCGATGCCGGACCGCTACGGCAACGACCACCGCCACACGGTGGAGCATGGCATACGCTGCGTGAAGCTCGATCCGGTCACCGTGCTCACCGTCATGGGCATGGCAACCTCGCGGCTTGGCCTGGGGGCGACGTGTTCCACCACGTATTTCGAGCCGTTCCATGTCGCGCGGGTGTTCGCCACGCTCGATTTGATGACCGGCGGGCGCGCCGCATGGAACGTGGTAACGTCGATGAACGACGGCGAAGCGCTGAACATGGGCCTCGACCGGCATATGGAGCATGATTCGCGCTACGACCGGGCCGACGAATTCATGGACGTGGTCGTCGGGCACTGGAACTCCTGGGACGACGACGCGATCGTGCTGGACAAGCGGAGCGGGCGGTTCGCGGATCCAGACAAGGTGCGGCGGCTGGATCACGTGGGAAAATGGTTCCGCTCGCGCGGACCGTTTACCGTGCCGCGCTCGCCGCAGGGCCAGCCGGTGGTGATCCAGGCAGGACAGAGCGGGCGCGGCAAGCAGTTTGCCGCCCGCTGGGGCGAGCTGGTCTTCGTCACCACGCACACCAGCATGGAACACGGCAAACAGGTCTATCGCGAGATGAAGGATGATATTGCGCGCGAGGGCCGCAATCCGGACCACGTGGCGATCACGCCCTCGACCTATGTCGTCGCCGCCGCGACCCGCGCGGAAGCCGAGGACAAGATGGCGCTGATCGACAAGCTGGCCACCGACGAAGACGCGCTGTCGCTGCTGTCGGAGGCGATGAATTTCGATTTCGCCAGCAAGGGACTGGACGAACCATTCAGCGATGAGGAGCTGGCCGGCATCTCCGGCACGCAGTCGATGCGCGACCGCGTCTTGCGCGCCAGCGGCATAAGCAACCCGACGCCGCGCGACTTCGTGCGCTACAGCAGCCGCGCGCGGCCGAACCAGCCGATCGTCGGCGGCCCCAAGGAGGTGGCGGACGGGCTGGAGGAGCGCTTCACCGCGCCGGTCGCCGACGGCTTCGTGCTGGCCGCGACGCACGTGCCAGGCACCTATGTCGATTTCGTGCAATGGGTGGTGCCGGAATTGCAGCGGCGTGGACTGTACCACAAGGACTACACAAGCGCGACGCTGCGGGAGAACTTGGGAATTCCAATCCCGCGCGCGATTAGTCAAGCCCGGGCATGACCCGTGATGGAGAAAGCCATGATCTATGAGCTCCGTACCTACACGTTCCACGCCGGCAAGCTGCCCGCCTATCTGGAGCTGCAGGAAAAGGTCGGCCGCCCGGTGCGCGGCGACGACTACGGCAAGTGCCACGGCTACTGGACCGCCGAGTTCGGCCAGCTCAACCAGGTCTGGCACCTGTGGAGCTATGCCAGCCTGGACGATCGCGCGAAGCAGCGCGACGCGTTGGCGCAGAACAAGCGCTGGACGACCGAATACGTGCCGAACGTGCGCCCGCTGCTGATGCGCCAGGACATTCGCTTCCTCAACCCGGTGAAGGCCATCACGCCGCCGAAGGCGCAAGGCGGCATCTATGAACTGCGCATCTATCGCATGCATCCCGGCGCCGCCGGCGGCTGGGCGCAGTCGTTCCGCGACATCCTGCCGGTGCGCGAGAAATACTCGCAGAACGTCGGCATCTGGACCGGCGAGGCGCCGCAGCCGAACGAAGTGGTGCATATGTGGAATTATCCCGACCTGAACGCCCGCATGTCCATGCGCGCGGCGGCGTTCAAGGATTCCGACTGGCTGGCCTTCGTCGCCACCGGCGCCGGCGCGATCGTGGAAATGCATTCCACTCTGCTGTTGCCTGCCGTCTTCTCGCCGATGAAGTAGCATGAAGCTCGGCCTGTCGATCGGCTACTCCGGGGCGCATGTCAACGTGCCGGTGGCGCTGGTGCAGCGCGCCGAACAACTCGGCTACGATTCGGTGTGGACCGCCGAAGCGTACGGCTCGGATGCGGTGACGCCGCTGGCCTATCTGGCGGCGGTGACCAAACGCATCAGGCTCGGCACCGGCATCATGCAGTTGGCCGCGCGTTCGGCGGCCAACGCGGCGATGTGCGCCGGCACGGTGGACGCACTGGCCGGCGGCGGGCGCTTCATCGCCGGTCTCGGCGTGTCCGGGCCGCAGATCGTCGAGGGCTGGTATGGCGAGCCATGGGGCCGGCCATATTACCGGCTGCGCGATTACGTCGCCATCATGCGCAAGATTTTCCGGCGCGAGGCGCCGGTGACGCATGCCGGCCGCGAGATCAGCCTGCCGTACACTGGCGAGGGTGCGCTCGGCGTCGGCAAGCCGTTGAAGTCGATCCTGCACATGAACCCCAGCATTCCCATCTATTTGGCGACCGGCAACGAAAGCACCGTGAAGCTGACGGCGGAGATCGCCGACGGCTGGCTGCCCAACGGGTTCGTGCCCGGCTCGCTGCCGGAATACCTGCCGTGGCTGGAAGCAGGCTTCCGTCGCGCCGGCAACGGCAAGGCTCTGGCCGATTTCGACATCCAGACCGCGGTGCACGTGCGGGTGAGCGACGACGTGAGTGAGGCGCTCGCTGCGCTGAAGCCGGAGGTGGCGTTGTATGTCGGCGGCATGGGCCACCGCGACAAGAATTTCCACAAGGACATGATGGTGCGGCGCGGCTTCGGCGACGCGGCGGAGCGCGTGCAGGAACTCTACCTCGCCGGCCACAAGGACGCGGCCGCGGCGGCTGTGCCGGACGACTGGGTGGACCTGAAATCGCTGGTCGGGCCTCCGGCGCGCATCCGGCAACGCTACCACGCGTGGGAGGAATCCGGCGCCACCGGACTGACTGTTCGGGCCCGCGATCCAGCCGCGATCGACATCATGGCCGAAGCGGCTCGACTCAATCGCTGAACCGAAGGGGGAGGAAAAATGCGCTTCAAGGACAAGGCGGCACTGATCACCGCATGCGGCAGCGGCATCGGCCGCGCCACCGCCGACATCATGGCGAACGAAGGCGCGTTTATCATCGGGGTGGACAACGACCAGCGCCGGCTCGACATGGCGGTGGAGGCGCTGAACATGACCGGCGGCCGCGCCATCGGCCACTGCATCGATGCGCTGAACGCGCAGGAGGTGGATGCGGTCGTCGAGGAGACGGCGAAGCATTACGGCATCGACATCCTGGTCAACGCGGTCGGCGGCAGCACGATCATCGCGAAGCCGGCGGCCACGGTGGATGAGCTGTCGCTGGACGACTGGCAGCGCGTGATCGCGTTCAACCTCCAGGGTACGTTCCTGTTCTGCCATACCGTCGTGCCGGTGATGAAACGACAGCAATCGGGGAAGATCGTCAATTTGGCCTCGATCGCCGGGCGCGGGCTGTCGCAGACGTCGTCCAGCGCGTACAGCGCGGCGAAGGGCGGCATCATCGCGTTCACCCGCAAGCTGTCGTTCGAGCTCGGGCCGTTCGGTATCAACGTCAACGCGATCGCGCCCAGCCTGACGCTGACCGAGCGCATCCGACCGCACTGGAACCAGCGCCCGCCGGACGCCCAGGCGGCGGAGATCGCGCGCACGCCACTGCGGCGCGTTGCAGAGGCGGCGGACCAGGCGAAGGTGATCTGCTTCCTCGCCTCGTCGGACGCCGATTTCGTTACGGGGTTGACGATCGACGTGACCGGGGGGCTGTAGGGTGGCGACGGAGCGGGGCGATACTCGCTCCGGGACCCTGGAGGTAATATCATGGCAATGCTGGCGTTCCTGCTGCGTTCTGAATGATCCTAGTGCCGCACGCCGAAAGTGGCGACTCCATAGCGGGGGGAGTGAGTCCAGATTGCCACGGTTGGGGAGAAATTGAGTCCCTTTGGCCCGGAGTGCCCGATTGGGGGAGTCAAAAGTACCGCGGAGGTGGGATGGCGAATCGCCTGTTCGTCCCTCGATTCGCTGAGGTCCCGATGCCGCGTCTGTCTGCTGAAACTATTATGGTGAGTGCCCCGCGAGAGCAGGTTCTGACCCGCCTTGTCCGAGACGGGGCGACATCTATTCGCTCAGGACACGCACGAAGGGCCCGGAACAGCTTACTCCCGGACCCTATGGAACCGGCTCCAAGCCAGAAGTGCCGAGCCTAAATGACCAACCCGGATGTATCAAAGTCGTTGACACGTTCCGGCACGCCATTTTCAGCCGTGGCCGCGGCCACCGGCTGACTTTGCGGAAATACTCGCGTTCCCGAATACCGGTCGGCCGCAAGCCGGGACTCTCCCTTGCTCCGCACCTGGTTGTACCGGGGCGGGTGCGTTTTGTGGGGCGGCAGAGGTCTGCCGTGGCTCCCCCCCCCGGACCGATGGTGCGGACCGGGGGGTGGAGGTCGTGCAATTAGAACAGGAGGCCGGCTTCGATCAGGAAGGTGGCCTGGTTACGCCCCTTGAAATCCGAATTGTAGCCCGACGGAACCCCGGTATTGCTGATTTGGGTCAGGTGCAGCAAGCCGACGTCGCCGCGCAGGAACAGGTACTTGCCCTGCCAGGTCGGTGTGATCGAAATGCCGTAACCTTGTGCCCCGGGATTGAGGAACCAGGCATCCGCGCCGTTCGACGTGAAATACTGCACCCAGCCGCCCAGCGAGTAGGGCGACGTGCCGAACTGGTAGTTGGCGAACACCCCGATACCGAGGTTGCTGGAGAAGTCCGTGAGACCTACGGACGGCGTCTTCTTCGCCCAGACATATTGCACCTCGGGCACGATGTTCAGGTTGCCCGCGGTGAAGCTGTAGTAGCCGCCGATTATCGAGGAGTTGGCGAACGGAGCGGCGCTGGTCGGTCCGGAGCCAACGAAGGACGAGTTGTAGGCCGTCGTGGCCGAACCATAGAAATGGGCGCCGGCCCCAGTGGTACCAAGGTTGGTCGAGCCGAACAGGGTCAGCACGTTGTTACTGTTGAACGTATAGGTCGCCGACAGTTGCAGGTAATTCCACAACTGAGTGTCGAACCCGTCGCCGAAGGTGATGGTGCCCGACACCGGCCCGACGGTGCCGGTCGCGCTGACGCCGGTGCTTTGGGAGTTCTCCACCTCGAACATGTCGGTGGTGAGCACGTTGAAGTTGTTCCAGTCGATCCCCGATTCGTAGCCCTCGAGCGAAGCAAGGTGACCGGCGGAGATGCTGAAATTGGGCGATGGCGCCAAGGTGATGTAGCCGGCATAGAGTGGCCCAGTGGAGAAGGTCTGCACCGAAGTTGCGTTGGGCTTATATCCGAGCACGAAGTTGGCGGTTGATCCGAGCTCGATCGTGCCCTGAATCAGGCCGTCGGACTTCTGCACCTCGACCAGCCCGTTCATGAACTCGACGCCGACGCTCTTGCTGCTGTTGAGCAGGCCGTAGCTTCCCGCGGATCCGGTGCCGGTCTGCGCCCAGCCATAGCCGTCGGCGCCGCCGCTCAGTTGCAGGGTGCCGAGCGGGCCGCCGTCGATCTTGATCGCCGACGGTGGATTGAACGCATGTGCCGCCGGGATCGCAGCCACCGACACAGCCGACAACGCGGTGCCGACTCCCAGCACTGCGCGCAACATTCCTGACTTAAGCTTGGTCCCCTGAATCATATCGAGTCTCCTTCATTTTGTTTTTGGCACAACCGGGGCCAGTCAGGGCCTCGGGTAAAGCGGAGCACCCGATCCCGGACGCCCCGTTCCGATGCCGATCAGAAGATCTGCTCGCCGTGCAGCACGAGATCGAGGCCCTCGCGTTCCTCCTCCTCGTTGACGCGCAGTCCGACCAGCGCCTTGGTGACGTAGAGCAGGATCAGCGTGCCGACGCCGCTGTAGAGCAGGGTGGCGGCGACGCCCTGGCACTGGATCCAAAGCTGGTGCAGGCCGCCCGGGCTGCCGTCCGGACTGGCGTCGGTTGCCGACAGCGGCCCGTAGGAGAACACCCCGGTCAGCAAGGCGCCGACGATGCCGCCCGTGCAGTGCACGCCGAACACGTCCAAGCTGTCGTCATAGCCGAACATGTGTTTTACGTAGGTGGCGCACCAGAAGCAGATCACGCCGGCGGCGGCACCGATGATGATGGAGGCGCCCGGCAGCACGAAGCCTGACGCCGGGGTGATCGCCACCAATCCCGCGACCGCGCCGGAAACGCAGCCCAGCACGGAGGGTTTGCCCTTGACCATCCACTCGGCGAACATCCAGGCCAACGCCGCCGCAGCGGTGGCGATCTGCGTCACCGCCATCGCCATGCCGGCGCGGCCGTTGGAACCGACCGCGGAACCGGCGTTGAACCCGAACCAGCCGACCCACAGCAGCGAGGCACCGATTACCGTATAGGCCAGGTTGTACGGCGCCATGTTGTCGGTGCCGTAGCCGACCCGCTTGCCCAGCACGATCGCGGTCACCAGACCGGCGATGCCGGCATTGATGTGCACCACGGTGCCGCCGGCGAAGTCGAGCTGGCCGTTGATCGCGCCCCAGCCGGTCGGTGCCCACATCCAGTGCGCCACCGGCGCGTAGATCAGCAGCGACCACAGCGTCATGAAGATGCACAGCGCGGAGAACTTCATGCGGTCGGCGAAGGCGCCGACGATCAGCGCCGGGGTGATGATCGCGAAGGTCATCTGGAACATCATGTAAACGGTCTCGGGGATCGTCTGCGGCGACGCGCCGGGGGTGCCGGCGCCGAGGATGAACCCGGTATCCACGCCCTTGCTGATGTGGTCCCAGATGCCGCTGAGCATGAAGCGCGACAGGTCGCCGACATACGGCGCGAGAGCGCCGGTGCCATTGGTGAACGCCAGGCTGTAGCCGGCAACGGTCCAGACGATGGTGACGATGCAGGTGATGGCGAAGCACTGCATCAGCATGGCGAGGAGGTTCTTCTTGCGCACCATCCCGCCATAGAACAGTGCCAGGCCCGGCACGGTCATCATCAGCACCAGTGCGGTGCTGCAGAGCATCCAGGCGGTGTCGCCGGTATCGACCGCGGGAACCTTCATGAGCGCAGGGGCATCGGCGGCAAACGCGGGTACTGCCCCCACAAGGACTGGCAGCAGCATGGTCAGTCCCCAGCGGAGGCGGGATCGCATAATCATGCTTGTTTCCTTGATTTCCCGGTCACAGCGCGGCCGCATCCGTCTCGCCGGTGCGAATCCGCATGGCGCGCTCGATATCGAGCACGAAAATCTTGCCGTCGCCGATCTTCCCGGTATGTGCCGACTTGGCGATTGCCTCGATCACCTGGTCGGCGAGATCGGCGGGAACCACGACCTCGATCTTCACCTTGGGCAGGAAGCTCACGTGATATTCCGCGCCACGGTAGATTTCGGTCTGGCCCTTTTGCCGGCCAAAGCCCTTCACCTCGGTGACCGTGAGGCCCTGCACACCAAGTGGCGTCAGCGCCTCGCGTACGTCGTCCAGCTTGAACGGCTTGATAATGGCCACGATGAGTTTCATGTCGCGCCGTCCTCCGGGTTGCTATCGGGTAACGTCCGGTCCTGCATTTCCGTGCCCCTGTCCTGGCTCTCTCCATACCGGCGCACTGGATTACCGGCCGATCGTGGAGGAGGTAGAATCAACAATCGTGCCAACGCTGAAACTGGCGGAGTTGTCAGGGATTTGCCGGCGGACCTTGCGACGGTGCCGCATCATTGCCTATCGATTGGGCAATGTGCCCGAACTGCCCTCACGTCTCCGATTGGCGCTCACCTTTGCTGCGGGAACGGCGAGGGTGAGAAGGTGCCGCGGGGCGGCACTCGGTGCTTGTTTCGGGGCGACCCGATCACGCGCACCGGCGCTTCGGGCCGGCCTCTCCCGCACCCGGCGCAAGCGAGGGCTTGTTGAACGCAAAACGCCCCGCCGTCGTGCGACGGCGGGGCGCTGGAACGCGCGATCGAGCGGTGTCGGGTATCAGACCGAGTAGTACATCTCGAACTCGACCGGGTGCGGGGTGTGTTCGAAGCGATACACCTCGGTCCATTTCAGCTCGAGATAACTCTCGATCTGGTCCTGGCTGAACACGTCGCCGGCGAGCAGAAACTCGTGGTCGGCTTCGAGCGCGCCGATGGCTTCGCGCAGGCTGCCGCAGACCGTGGGGATGCCCTTCAGCTCTTCGGGGGGCAGGTCGTACAGGTCCTTGTCCATCGGATCGCCCGGATGGATCTTGTTGCGGATGCCGTCCAGACCGGCCATCAGCATCGCGGCGAACGCCAGGTACGGATTGGCGCCCGGATCGGGGAACCGCACCTCCACGCGCTTGGCCTTCGGGTTGGTCGCGTAGGGGATACGGCAGGACGCCGAGCGGTTGCGTGCCGAATAGGCCAGCAGCACCGGCGCCTCGAACCCGGGGATCAGCCGCTTGTAGCTGTTGGTCAGCGGGTTCGTGAAGGCGTTCAGCGCCTTGGCGTGCTTGATGATGCCGCCAATGTAATACAGGCACGATTCCGACAGGTCGGCATAACTGTTGCCGGCGAACAGCGGCTTGCCGCCCTTCCAGATCGACTGGTGCACGTGCATGCCGGAGCCGTTGTCGCCGTAGATCGGCTTCGGCATGAAGGTCGCGGTCTTGCCGTAGCTGTGCGCCACGTTGTGGATGCAGTATTTGTAGATCTGCAGGCTGTCGGCCATCTTCACCAGCGGGCCGAACTTCATGCCCAGCTCGTGCTGGCTCTGCGCCACCTCGTGGTGGTGCTTTTCGACGATCACGCCCATCTCGGCCATGGTGGACAGCATCTCAGCGCGCAGGTCGCTTTCGCTATCGACCGGCGGCACCGGGAAATAGCCGCCCTTGATTGCCGGGCGGTGGCCCATATTGCCTTCCGGATAGTCCTTCAGGCTGGACTGCGGGCCTTCCTGGCTGTCGATCTGGTAGATGCCGTAATTGCCGCCGGTGCCGTATTTCACGCTGTCGAACACGAAGAACTCGGCCTCAGGGCCGAAGAACGCGGTGTCGCCGATGCCGGTGGACTTCAGGTAGGCCTCGGCCTTCTTCGCAGTGGAGCGCGGATCGCGGTTGTAGCCCTGGCCGGTGGACGGCTCTACGATGTCGCACACGATGATCAGGCTGGGCTTCGCGGAGAACGGATCCATCACCGCGGTTTCGGGGTCCAGCATCAGGATCATGTCGGACTCGTTGATCGCCTTCCAGCCGGCGATCGAGGAGCCGTCGAACATGATGCCGTCACGAAACACGTCCTCGTCGATTGTGGAGACGTGCTGGGCGGTGTGCTGCCACTTGCCGCGTGGATCGGTGAAGCGGAGGTCCACGTATTCCACGGAATGCTCAGTGAGCATCTCCAGCACCTTTGCCACGCCGGAACTGGCGCCGCCTGCGGGCTTTCTAGCCATGCCTGTTTTCCCCGTCCTTTGTTCAGATCGCCGCCATGGGCTCCCGCCGCTATGCGCAGCGGGAAGCGGCTGGGTGGATGGACCCGCACCACGCGGGTCCCTGTGGGCCGGCCCTCTACTCGTTCCCGCTGCCGGCCGGAAGCGGATTTTGCGTCGTGCGGCTGCTTATATCGCGTCCTCGCCGCGTTCGCCGGTACGAATGCGGATCACCTCCTCCACCGAGGAGATGAAGATCTTGCCGTCGCCGATGCGCCCGGTGCGGGCGGCGGCCATGATCGCCTCCACCGCACGCTCCACCACGCCATCCTCGCAGATCACCTCGATCTTCACCTTGGGCAGGAAGTCCACGACATACTCGGCCCCGCGGTACAACTCGGTGTGACCCTTCTGGCGGCCGAATCCCTTGGCTTCCAGGACGGTGATTCCTTGCAGCCCGACCTCGTGCAGCGCCTCCTTCACCTCATCCAGTTTGAACGGCTTGATGACGGCCTCGATCTTCTTCATAGCGTTAACCCCCGGGCGCACCGGGCCCCCTTGCCTGCAAGGCTGCTCGGCTTCGTCTCTCGCGCACGGCAGCGACGCAGGGTTGCATGCGCCGTGCCAAGCTTCAATCCGGCATGAACGGCGGGGTTGCCCGGACGCCAGGCAGGAGCCGCCTGAGTGATCCGGCGGCAATGTGCCCACCGAATGGGCAACGTTTGGAGACGTGGGGGCGCCCCGGCCGGCGTGCCGCCGGTGTCGCGCGCCGGCGGTTGAAGGCCCGTTCGCGCCCGCCCATACTGCCGCGTCCCAAGGGGTTGCCCGAGTGCGCCCTCGCATGGGGCAATCCGCGCGAGGAGGCTCCGTCAAGGTGAAGCCCACCAATTCCCTGCTGGCCGGCATCGGTACGACGATCTTCACCGTGATGTCGGCGCTCGCGACCGAGCACAAGTCGATCAACCTCGGCCAGGGCTTCCCCGACACCGACGGCCCGGAGGACGTGGTGCGGGCCGCCGCCGACGCGCTATGGGACGGCCGCAACCAGTACCCGCCGATGCCGGGCGTGCCGGAACTGCGCCAGGCGGTCGCCTTGGCGAATCAGCGCTTCTACCGCCTGGACGTGGACTGGGCGAGCGAGGTCGTGGTGACCTCCGGCGCCACCGAGGCGATCACCGCCTGCCTGATGGCGGTGCTGAACCCGGGCGACGAGGTGGTGCTGATCGAGCCGCTCTACGACACGTATTTGCCCGTGGTGCGCATGCTGGGCGCGATCCCCCGCCTGGTGCGGCTGGAGCCGCCGGACTGGGCGCTGCCGCGTGCCGCGCTGGCCGACGCGTTCGGGCCGGCCACCAAGGCGATCCTGCTGAACTCGCCGATGAACCCGTGCGGCAAGGTGTTTTCCGCCGACGAACTGGGCTTCGTCGCCGAGCTGGTGCTGCGGCACGACGCCTATGCGATTTGCGACGAGGTGTATGAGCACCTCACTTTCGACGGGGCGCGCCATGTGCCCCTGATGACGCGGCCGGGGATGCGCGAGCGCTGCATGCGGATCGGCAGCGCCGGCAAGACATTCTCGCTGACCGGCTGGAAGGTGGGCTACGTGACCGCGCCGGCGGCGCTGGCGGCGAATGTCGCGAAGGCGCACCAGAACCTGACCTTCACTACCGCGCCCAACCTGCAACGCGCGGTGGCGGTGGGGTTAGGCAAGGACGACGCGTATTTCGCCGGGCTGTCGGGCGCGCTGCAGGCGAAGCGGGACCGGCTGGCCGAGGGGCTGGCGGCGCTGGGTCTGGGCGTGCTGCCGACGCACGGCAGCTACTTCATCACGACGGACTTTCGTCCGCTGGGCTTCAACGGCGACGACGTGGCGTTCTGCAAGCACATCACCGAGCATGCGGGGGTGACGGCGATCCCGGTCTCGGCGTTCTATGACGCTCCGGATGCGCCGAGCCATTACGCGCGGTTCGCGTTCTGCAAGCGGATGGAAGTGCTGGACGAGGCAGTGGCGCGGCTGCGGCGGCATTTCCGGGCTGGGTGAGGGGTGATCGCCGATGCTGCCGCTGCGCGGACCCGGATGGAGCGATCGCACACTGCCTCCGGGCGGCTCTGGCGATCAGGCAGGAATAAATGGGTTGCACGCAAGAACGCCCACGGAGATACAGACGAAGCCTGATGTTGCTTCGATACGCGCCCGCGACTGTCGAACCGACCCGCGTCATGTGAGTCATAAGACCGGCAGTCGCCCAATTGCCGCTGATCGGCAGCCTTAACCGCCGCGGAGAGTGATCTCACGGGCGATGCCGTATTTGACGATCCTGTCCCTCAGCGTCTTGACCGCCCGCTTGTTGTATTGCTGTCCCACCGCATACCCGCGGTGCTTCAGGCATGCGTCAACCAGCGGATTGTCGGGATCATGCAGAAGCACGTAAAAGACCTCATTCGTGCTCGGGATGTACACCTGCGCCTGGGGATAATCCACGCTGAAATTGGCGATCACGATCCGAAGCTGATGCGGGTAGTCTGCTCCGGCGAGCTTGTTGAACGACGTCAACTCGTTCGTCATCGTTGTCTCAACCTCCTTCAGCATCCGCTCCTTCGGCGGCGTCCCCTCGGTAAAGTGTGGGGTGCAATCCGCCGGCACACGAAACCGAACCGCTTCAAACCTGCCGCCAAAGACCTGGCTTCTCTTGTCTTCGAGGTCGGGGTTTTTCCGCACGATGTCCAGGTTCTCGAGAGTGCCGAGTTCTCGGTTAGCTTCTGACGGCTGGTGACCGCTCATAGTCCTCGCGCCACGGTTCGATGCGCCGGTCGAGTTCCTCGAGCTGGCGCTCGGAGCAGGATTCCGGCACACAGCTTTCGAGCCAACCCAGCACGTGAGTTTCGATCAGCTCGCA